>Ga0137307_100309_pt1 | contig 72260 bp, 77 predicted proteins | sample NAcewD2O_March_2_FD_97180 | JGI IMG/M metagenome (GOLD analysis project Ga0137307, IMG submission 97180) | Mouse cecal microbial communities from Vienna, Austria - N-Acetylglucosamine amended D2O_March | ecosystem: Host-associated > Mammals > Digestive system > Large intestine > Cecum | place...
CCCAGCAGCACACAGGCCCAAAGCAGCATCCCGCTCTCTACTCCGGTTTGCGGCATCGCCGCGCCGCCATCCGGGGCGGACACGGCTTCCCATCCGGCATACAGCGTCAGATCACGCTCCACGGCGTCGGAGGCAAAGTCCCATGCGCGCGTGCGGGCCTCGTCCGTATACCAGCCGGAAAAGCGGTAGCCCTCCCGTGTGGGCGCCTGCGGCGCGGCCAAAAGCGCGCCGCGCGGCACATCCGTTTCGGCGGCAACCTCCGTGCCGCCCCGGCTGTTGTAGATCACCGTAAAAGAAGCCTGCTGCACCGGAGAAGGATCGTCCGGCGCCCGTGTGTCGTCCGCAGCCGGCGCCGCAGCAGACATTGGCATCGCCGGGCCCGAAGCTGCCGGACCGGCCGTCGGCCATGCGGGCAGCGCCCCGCTTGTGGCAGCATATACGCCCACCGCAAAAACGCCAGCCAGCACGAGGATCGGAATCACCCGCCGCAGCAGCCGCCGCCGTTTTTCCTGTTTCAGGTAGCGGCGGCTCCATGTAAGCTGCTGCTCGGCGTCTGTCATCGGCGTTTTTTTATGCCTTTGCATTTTGGGCCTCCTTTTTTGTTATTCCGCTGCATCGGCCAGCGGCGCAAGCCGTGTGCATACCACATAGCGCAGATCGTTTGTTTTGGAGGTACAGGTGCACAGCGTTAAGATGCGGTCGCCCGGCGCAGGCTGCACGGACGTTTCGATCTGCGAGCGGGCGCACACCTCATTCAAAAAAATGCGCATTGCCTCGGCCGAAGAAAACTCCCGCTGATAGGGATACGCGCGCTCCTGAATTACAAACGCGGCGAAAACCTCGGCCGAAAAGCAGCCCTCCGGCGTATGCAGCGCAAAAGCCGGCGCCTGCCGCCAGTACTCCGGTTCCTGATAGTTCAGCAGCGGAGAAAATACACCGCCGCCCGTATCCATATGATGGCCGAATAAAAACGATTGGCCGTCGGTAAAATCCGGCCGGTTTTCGCTGTCTAAAAACGCCGCTCCCAGGCGGTTGTGCGTGCCGTCCGGCAGGTGCTCCAGATAATAGACGTTGTCCGCACCCTGCACAATGGGCGTATCGATCGCGCCGCCGCAGCCTGTCAGCCATGCGGCCGCATCGGGGCAGCGTGCGCGCAGCGCCTCGAAATCTACCGGGCAGGTATGAACGGGCACCTCCTTGCCGGTACCCTCTTGAGAAAACGACGCAGACGGTGCGCCGGGCACAGCGCCCGCCTCGGCACCGGAGGCATGCTCTGGCGATAAGGCCGGCAAAAGCTTGTTTTCTCTGCCGGACGCCGTGCAGGACGACGGTTCGTGCCCGGTTCCGGATGCCGCTTCGGGCGGCGTATCGGTCTGCACAGGGTTTTCCGATGCCGAAAGCGCGGCTTGGCGCATCTCCCACAGCAGACGTTCTGCCTGCGCCTGCTCGCGCGCAAGCCGCCACAAATGTATCCCGGCCACGCCGGCCGCGGCCAGCAGCGCCGCAAGCAGCAGCCAGAGCAGCGCCCGATACGCCCGTCTCATGCGTTGCCGCATCCTGCCGCCCCCTGTCCGCTTTTGCCTGTGCTCATCCATTTTTATTGTACACGTCAAAGCGGTGCGCGTCAATGGCAATTTCCGGGCAAAAGCCGGTTTTGCCTTCCTGCTGCCGCCCGCTTTTCTGCCGCCCGCTTTTCTGCCGCCCGCTTTTCTGCCGCCCGCTTTTCTGCCGTCCGCTTTTCTGCCGCCCGCTCTTTTTTCGCCTGCTTTTTGCCGCCGCACGCCCGCGCCCGGCAAAAACGGCGGCTGTGCCCGGGTGCGCGGCCTTGTTACAGCTTTCGGTGCTCGAACCGCACGCTTCCTTCCTGTACTATTGCAATGCCGTAATGGCCCTCTCCGCATTGGGAGGACAGCGCGCCGGGGTTAAACAAAACCACGCCGCCGCGCTTTTCCAGTGTCTGGCGGTGCGTATGGCCGAACAGCGCCGACTGCGCGCCCCGCGCGTCGGCCGCCTCGGCAAGCTCCGTCAGCCCGGATTTCACGCCGTACAGATGGCCATGCGTATAGTAAAACAGCACGCCGCCAAAGGGCGCCAGCGCGCTGGCCGACGCGAACGAGGCCATATCGCAGTTGCCTCGCACGGAATACAGCCGCAGCGCGGGGCGTTCGTTCTGCAGCGCCTCGGCATCGCGCAGGCCGTCGCCCAAAAAGATGACGGCAGCCGCATCCGCTTCCCTTTCCACGGCGCGCCGCAGCGCGCGCAGATCCCCGTGCGTATCGGAAACAATCAATAATTTCATACGTCCTCCCGCTTTGGATGCCTCGAATGTTCCTGCTGCCGCGCATTCTCCCGGGCTTGTCCCCCGGCGCGGCCGCTTTCGGCTTTTGCTGCCGCGGCGCCCTGACCCTTCTGCTTTATGGGCGCTTCGGCCTGTTCCATGCATCGGCGATAAATCTCACTTTTTGAAAACGCGCTGTGCGCGGCGGCATACTTTGCGGCGGCCGCGGCGCTTTCTCCCGCGACCATGCGCTCGCGCGCGGCCGCAACGGCGTCCTCCAACGTCTGTTCGGCGGGCGCCTCGGGCGGCGCCCCGGCCATCACCAGCACAAACTCGCCGCGCGGCGGGTTCTCTTTGTAATATGCGTTTGCCGCGCCAAGGGTGGTTACGCGGATCTCCTCGTGCAGCTTTGTCATCTCGCGGCATACCGTCAGGCCGCGCTGCGCGCCGAACGCCGCTTCCAGATCGGCCAGCGTTGTCAGCAGCTTGTGCGGCGCCTCGTAAAAGATCACCGTCCGCTCCTCGTTCTTCAAAGCGTCCATGCGTTCTTTTTTCTGGCGGCGGTTCGTGGGCAAAAAGCCCTCAAACACAAAACGCCCCGTCACCTGCCCCGATACGCACAGCGCCGTTATCGCCGCGCTGGCGGCCGGCACCGGCGTTACGGGAATGCCGCGCGCGTGAGCATCGCGCACAATCACCTCGCCGGGGTCGGAGACGGCGGGCATTCCCGCGTCGCTGCACAGCGCACACGATTCCCCCGCCGCAATACGGTTTAGGATATATTCCCCGCGCTCGCGCAGGTTGTGCTCGTAATAGCTTACCATCGGCTTTTTCAGGCCCAGATGGTTCAGCAGCTTCAGCGTCACACGCGTATCCTCGGCCGCGATAAAATCCACCTGCGCGAACGTCTCGGCCGCGCGCGGCGTTAAATCGCCCAAATTGCCGATGGGCGTTGCAACGATATACAGCGTTCCGCTCATGTTCGCGTCCCCCTTTTCGTCTTTGAGGCTCCCGTCCTCCGGCAAAAGCACACATGCCGGCTTGCCTGCGCATCGCTGCCCGGCGCCGCTTTTGCGGGGTTCTCGGGGCAGGGCGCAAAGGCCGCCTCGGGCCCGCTTTCCTTCTGCGCCGATTCTTTTTACCCCGAAGGATCCCCCTAAGGCCGCGCGCCCTGCGGCGCCTGCCCATAAATTTCCTGCATTTTTCGGCTTGGCGTTCCGTCCGCGCGCGCGGTAATTAGCGTGGGCAGTACACGCAGGCCGGCCGCACGGTTTTTTTGCCCCTCGGCCAGCACCAGCCACGGCGCTTTTCCCCCGCGCGCCGCAACAAATTGCAGGCGCTTGGGCTCTATGCGCGCGGCGCGCATGGCGCACAGCAGATCCGTCAGCCGTTCCGGGCGCTGGCACACACACAGCCGCCCGCCGTCCCGCAGCAGCAGAAAAGCCGCCGCGCATACATCCTCTATTGTGCAAAAAAGCGCGTGGCGCGCCGTGGCGCGCGCGGGGTTTGGGCTGAGAGGGCCGCCCGTAAAATAGGGCGGGTTGCACGCCACAAGGCTGCGGGTCTGCGCATAGGGGCGCAATGCGGCGGCGTCGCGCAGATCGCGGCATTCCACCGTGATATGCTCCGCGCCCGCTTCCCCGGCCGCTCTGCGGGCAAGCGCCGCCGCCTCGGGCAAAAGCTCTACGGCAAGGCAGGGGCCGCGGTGGCCTCTGTCGTGCCAGTGCAGTGCGATTACGCCGCAGCCGCAGCCAAGGTCGCACACGCTCTCTTTGCTGCGCACCCGGCAAAAATGTGCCAGCAGCAGCGCGTCCTGCCCGAAGCGATGGCTTTGGGTAAGAAACACGGGCGTGCCGTTACAAAGCGTTTCCCGCTCCGGCATTGCGTCCGCATCCGGCAGAGGGGCCTTCACCTGCTTTGTCTTCTTTTCCTTCATCTTTGCGGTCTTCCCCCGAGGCCCCCTCTTTTTGGATATTTTTTTGGATGCTCCCGGGATGTGCCCGGAATGTGCCCGCGTTTCGGTTGAATCGCCGTCGGCGGTCTTTCCGGCATGCGGGGGACGGACAGCGTCTGTTCTCCGCAGCCCTTGCCGAATGGCACGCGCAGCCGCTTGAGCGGGCGCTTTTCTCACAAGTATGCAAAAGGCGGGTACGCGCAGTACCCGCCTTTTGGCTGCTTTTGCGTTGTGGACAAAAAACCGCTGCGCAGATGCCGGCAGCGCCTCTTAGCCCTCAGAGATCGCGCCCACCGGGCACTCGCCGGCGCAGGTGCCGCAAGACACGCAGGCGTTCTCGTCGATCTCAAACTTGCCGTTGCCCTCGGAGATCGCACTCACAGGGCAGGCGCCGGCGCAGGTGCCGCAGGCGATGCATTCGTCGCTGATCTTATAAGCCATAAGTATCCATCCTATTCTCCGCGCTGTGAAATGTTTTCGGCCCTGTGCGCAAGCGGCGCGGTCCCGCGCACACCGATACGAAAGCCGCGCTTCCGTGGTAGTTTTATTTTAACACAAAATGCAGATTTTTCAAGTAGGTCGGAACAGAAAATCCCTTGGGAGCGGCGTGGGCGCAAAATTTGTGAAAACCGACAAATTTTGCGCCCGCAAGCTGCCGTAACGTCAATCGTCCTCTGGCGCAGTGCCGGGCTTGGGCTCTGCTTCCTGCTCGGGATCCGGCGCTGCGGGCGCGCGCTTGCCGCCGCGCAGGTACTGGCACTCCTCTCTGGAAAACACCTTAAAGCCCGCAGCGGGCGGATCCATCCGCACGCGCAGCGTACCGGCAATGACACCGGTTTCCGCCACGGTGCCAATGCCCTCGGGCGTTTTTACAACGCTGCCGACGCTCGGCGTGATGCGGTTCAAATATTCATAGGCGGGCTGCTCATACGCAAGACAGCACATCAGGCGGCCGCAGCTGCCGCTGATCTTCGCCGGATTGAGCGAAAGGCCCTGCTCCTTTGCCATCTTGATGGATACGGGCTGAAACGCGCGCAAAAAGCGGCTGCAGCAGAACGGCTGCCCGCAAATGCCAAGGCCGCCGAGCATTTTGCTTTCGTCGCGCACGCCGATCTGCCGCAGCTCGATGCGTGTGCGGAATACGCCCGCCAGATCCTTCACAAGCTCGCGAAAATCGATGCGGCCGTCGGCGGTGAAGTAAAACAGGATCTTGCTGCGGTCCAGCGTGTACTCCACATCCACCAGCTTCATATCCAGCTTGTGCTTCGCGATGCGCTCCTCACAGATGGAAAACGCGCGCTGTTCATCCACGCGGTTCTGCCGCATGCGGCGCACATCCAGCGCATCCGCCACACGCGTCACCGTTTTCAGCGGTTTGATGATGCGCGAATCCGGTACCTCGTGCGGGCCCTTCACCACCTCGCCGCACTCCGGGCCGCGCGCGGTTTCGACAATCACGGCGTCGCCCGCCCGCAGCTCCAGCGCACCGGGGCTGAAATAATAGCTTTTTCCGTTCGGCTTAAACCGAACACTGATCACCTTTGTCATATACGGTTCCTTTCCGTGCCGCTTGATACGGGCAGTTACATCGAAAACAAAACAGCGGCGCGCGCCGCAAAGGGCACGTCCTTTTGCGGCAGTATGTTTTGCTGTCCCGCCGCCCTTCCTGCGGCAGATCCGTTTCACGCGGGGCCGTCAACACCCGGGCGCGGCGCTGTGCCCCGCGCTACGCCGTCAGCCGGGCGGCCAGCAGCGTCAGCGCCAGCTTGCCGTTCCCATTGGCCGTGATCGCCTGCATGGTTTTGCCGGCGGCCTCGGCGCACAGCACGGCGCGCGCCGGAGAAAGCGGGCTTTTTGCCGCCGCGCTGCCGCGCACAGAAGCACTGCACACACAGCGCAGCAGCTGCAGCACCTCCAGCGCCGCAAAGCGCTCTTTTTCGTACCGCGTCAGCAGCGTCAGCGCGCCGTAAAGCTCTTTTTTTTGCGCAAACTCCGCCAGCGAAAGCGCGTCGGCCAGCCGCGCGCGCCCTTCTTCCTGGGAAAGGCATTTTTTTGCCGTGCCGATCTTTCCGCCAAACAGCGCGGCATAGCGCGCGGTGTCCGGCCCGTTGGGAAAGTTCTTCCGCAGATAGGCCGCGCACACCGCCTCGGAGACGGGCGCCAGCGAATAGGCGCAGCAGCGGCTGCGGATGGTGGCCAGAACACCGGCCTCGCTGAAGGCCACCAGCACAAACAGCACGCCCTCCGGCGGCTCCTCCAGCTCCTTCAGCAGCGCGTTTGCGCTGGAGCGGTTGAGCTTTTCCGCTCTGGGGATCATCACCACGCGCCCCGCGGCCGAAAGCGATGTGTTGTAGATCTCGCGCCGCACTTCGCGCACGCGCTCTACGCGGATCTCGCCCGAGGCGCCCTCTCCCTCGACGCAAATGCATTCCGGGCTCTTTCCCTCCAGCACCTGCGCGGCGCCGGCGCCGCCCTGCGGGTACAGATAATCCGCCGCAAGGCAGCGCGCGGCAAAGCCCGCGCCAATACCGGCCTCGCCGCACAATAAAACGCTGTGCGAAAGGCGCCCCGCGCGCAGCGCGGCTGAAAGGCTTTTTTTCAGCGGCTCATTGCCGAGCAGAAGCTCCAGCGCCGCCATTACAGCTTTTCAAAGCGTTCCACGTTGGTAACAAACACCGTTGCGCCGCCGACCGTAACCTCCAGCGGATACGCCGTTGTTACACCGATGCCGTAGCTGGACGTGCTGGGCACGACCTCCTTGCGCTGCTTGGAGCAGGAGGCAATGAGCTCGATGCAGGCGTCCACCTTTTCGTCGTCTGTGCCGATGAGCAGCGTCATATTGCCCGCCATCAGAAAGCCGCCTGTGGTGGCCAGCTTTGTTACAGAAAATCCGCCCTTTGTCAGCGCGTGGGTAACGGCGTTCGCGTCTTCCTTGTTGACGATCGCTGTGATCATTTTCATACTCCATACCTCCCGGCTCCGCGTTTCTAAATGCGTTTGCAGCAAAACGCTTTTGCTCTGCTTTTATTGTATCATACCGGCGCCAAAAAAGCTACTGCAAGATTTTGGGCCCCTTTCCGCCGCCTTGGCCGGGCGGCGCCGGGCCAAAGCACTGCCGTTATCTTCCGTCCCGGCTGCGCCATGCGCGCCGTGTTTTGGCGTAGCGCAGCTCCTGCCGCACCGTCCGCAGAAAATCCCCGCCGAAAAACAGCAGAAAATTCGCGAGCGAAAATACGATCGCCGCGCGCATGCTCCAGGTACCCATCAGCAGGTCCAGCACGCACAGCGCGCCGGAGGCATACGCCAGGTACTTCATTTTAATAGGCAAAATGAAGAACAGCAGCACCTGAAAATCCGGATACAGCGCCGCAAACGCAAAAAACAGCGAGAGGTTGATATAGTATCCCGTGCCGTACCCGGTGATGGCTGCAGCCATGATCGCGCCGAGCATGCCGCACAGATAATATACATTAAAGCGAAATCCACCCCAGGTGTTTTCCAGCGTATTGCCGATTAGGTAGTAAAAATACAGCGAGAAGATCAGCCAGAACGGGCTGGTCGTCTGCGGAATGAATAAGAAAGTGACAAGCCTCCATACCTCGCCGTGCAGTACGGCGGCCCAGTTCAGCGAAAACCGGTTCAGCAGCTGAATGGCCGGGTTGAGCTGGCTGGCAAGATATACCATCCCCTGCCCCGCAATGATCACCAGCATCAGACGCGGGATATAATAACGGCCAAATTTGCGCTCCAAACGATAAACCCATTTCATAAGTGTTTCGGTTCCTTTCTTTCACCCTGCATTCATCGCATGCGCGCCGCTTTGCTCCGCACCAAACCGCGCGGCGGCACATGCGCTTTTGGTTCCGCCTTTTGAAAAAGCCTTCTCGCGGCATAAAAAATGCCGCCGGCGGTGCTCATCTGTAACAGTATTGTAGCAAAAAACCGGTTTGGATTCAACAAAGAGTTATGTACAAACTGTAACATTCCGGAAAATTGTGGAAAACACGTCCACATTTCACGCGCTTTTCAACGCTTTCCACAGAGTTTTCAACAAAAAATGTGGAATACCCAATATACAATGTGTAAAACTCGGTTGAAAAGTTAAAAGTTTTCCCACGTGATGTGGAAAAGTCGCGTCAGGATTCCTCCTGCGGCGGCGTAAAGCCCTCGCCAAACACCTCGCTGGCCTCGGTGATCATTACGAACGCGCTTTCGTCGATGCTGTGCACCGCGCCCCGCACCTTGAAGATCTCGCTTTTGCTGCACGCGCACAGCACCAGATGCCGCTCCGCCCCGGAATATGCGCCGATGGCCTTTACCAGCGTCGCGCCCCGGCTTGTCTCGGCGTCGATGGCGCGCGCCGCGGCCGGGCCGTCTTTTGTAATAATGATCGCCAGCTTGCCGCTGCCCGCGCCGTACATCATTTTGTCAATGATCAGCGATCCCGCGTAGGTGCAGATAACGCCATAGAGCAGCGCGTCGATATTGCGGAAAAACACGCCGCCCAGCAGGATCACGGAGAGATCGATCAAAAGCGTAACCTGCCCCATCGAAAAATGCGGCCGCAGCTTTTTGACGGTGAAGATCAAAAAATCCGTGCCTCCCGTGGATGAGCCGCGCATATACACAAGCGCCAGCCCCGCGCCCATGAAAGCGCCGGAAAACAGCGCCGCCAGCAGCGGGTTGCCGGTGTACACCGGCGTGAACGGAAAAACAATGTCGAGAAAAAAGGTTGAAATCGCCATGGTCCGAAAGCTTTTGAACAGAAATTTCCGCCCCATCACACGATAGCTGAGCAGGATGATGGGAAGATTCAGCGCCAGCGTAGCGGTACCGATGGGGCACTGCCACAGGTGGTTGAGGATCAGCGCAAGGCCCGTAACGCCGCCCGGCGCAAAATCGGCCGATTTTGCAAACGTATACACGCCGATCGCAAACAGAATACTGCCCAAAATGTCATGCACCAGATCGACGGCAAGCGTGCGCAGGCGCTGGGCGCGCGCCTGTGCCTGCTCTTGCCGGGGCTGCTGTTCGTTTTTCATACTGTATGGCCTGCCTTTCCTGCTGCAACGCCCGAAAAATGGCGGACGTTCGATGCTCTTCTGCTCCTTGGCCGGCCGGACGGCCGGCGCTCTGTTATTCTTATTATACCTGTTTCCTTCTTTAAATGGAAGCGTCCGTGCGCCGGGCAGCGGGACCAGCAAGTTTCCCGCCCGGAAAATGCGCCGTATCGAATAAAAAGGCCCGCATACCTGCGCCCCTCCCAGCGTGAAATCGCGCAAAATTATCTTGACACATCCTTTTTTGCATAGTATAATGACCCTATCAAAAATATATAGGTAATCTATATATTATCCGATTTTGAGACAGGAGAAAACCGCTATGTCACAGGAAAAAAGCCTTGTGCCCGGCTCGGCACAGATGCTGCTGCTGCGCCTGTTGGCGGAACGGGACATGTACGGCTATCAGATGATTGAGGAGCTGGCGAAACGCTCCAACGATACCTTTGCGCTGAAGGCCGGAACGCTGTATCCCATTTTGCACGCGCTGGAGGCCGAGGGCAGCATCGAAAGCTACGAGCAGCCGGGCGGGCCCGTTACGGCGGGAAGGCCGCGCCGCTATTACCGCATTACAAGCGCGGGGCGCGGCGTGCTGGAGGCGCGGCAATCGGAGTGGCGGCGCGTTTCGCGCGCGATCAACGCGGTGCTGGACGCCTGCCGCACCAGTTTCAATACACGAAAGGAGATGCTGTAATGGATGCCCTCCAACAATGGATCGAAACGGCCGCCCTGCAGCTGCGCTGCCGAAAGGCCGTGCCCGGTGTGAAAAGCGAGCTGGAAAGCCATCTGTATGAGCAATACCACGCCTTTTTGGAGCAGGGCTGTACCGCCGCAGAGGCGCAGTGCAAAACCGTCGAGAGTATGGGCGACCCCGTACTGGCCGGCGGCGCGCTGGATCGCGTCCACCGCCCGCACCCGGCCTGGGGGCCGTTCTGCGCGGCGGCGCTGCTGCTGTTTGCAAGCGGGCTTTTGCGCTGGTGGCAGAGCATCCCGCTTTCCGCAGACGGCACGCTGCTGTTTCGCGAGAGCAGCTGGCAAACGCTGTTTGCCGCGGAGTGCAGCGTTCTGGTACTGGCGCTGATTCATTTTTGTATGGATCTTTCTCTGCTGACGCGCTGGGCATGGCAGCTTTATATCGGGCTTTTGGCCTTTTCCGGATATGGATTGCTCTTTGGCAATGTTCTCATCAACGGGCGCCGTTTTTTCCCGCTGCCGGTTCTTGGGCTGTACGGCGCGCTTGATTTTGCGCTGCTGTTCGCGCCCGTTTACGCCGCTGTTGTTTACCGGCAGCGCACGCGCGGCTGGCAGGGCTTTTGCACATGCTGCATCGCCATTGTTCCGGCGCTGGTGCTGTGCCTGTACACGCCGCAGCTCGCGGCGGCGCTTTTGCTCGCCGCCATGGGGCTTGTGCTTGGGGTCTTCTGCTGCCGGGGCGATTGGTTCTGCATTGGAAAGCGGCGCGGCATGTGTGCATTGCTTCTGGCAGTGCTTGGTATGCTCGCCTGCCCTCTGCTGGTACTTGTATGCAGCTATGGCCCGGCGCTTTTGGATCCTTTGGGCCGCTCGCTTTGGGCAGGCGATGCCGGCGCAGACTTCTGGCCGAACGCTTTGCGCCGCATGTGGGAGGGCATGCGCTGGTTTTCGCCCGGCAACGGGACGCTGCTTTTGAGCGAGCAGACCGGCCTTTGCATGGAAGATTTTGTCGAGCATGGCGCGGCCACGCTTTTTGCCGATTTCCTGCCGACGCTGCTCGGCTGGCGCTTCGGCGCTTTTTGGGCATTCGCGGCCATTGCGGCCGTGGCGGGTGCGGTGCTTTGGCTGTGGCACACCGCAGCCCGCATTCGCAGCGGCGCCGGCCGGCTGTGCGCGGTATCCGTGTGCACGGCGCTCTCGGGCAGCGGCATTTTATACCTGTGCGGCTGCTTCGGATGGCCCCTGACGGCGGGCATTCTCCCGTTTTTCGGCAGCAGCGTGGATCTGTTTATCCAGGCCGTTGTGATCGGGCTGCTGCTTTCGGCCTTTCGCCTGAATGATGTTCTGCACGAGCCCACCGCCGCGCCACGCCGCGCGCCCGACGCGGCGTAGCCGGCAAACGTCAGGAACACCGCCGGATCCCCCCGCCCCGCATAGTACGCTTCCCCAAGCGAAAACATCCGATCCCGCCGCCCCGCACGCGGCGCTTTTCCCGGGCGGGGCGGCGGCGGATGTTCCTGTAAAGGCAGACGGGCATGGGGCAGCGGGAGCCCGGAAAATCGGCTCTGTGTCGAGCGGAAAACGCCATTAACAGCAATTCCATAAACAGCGATCAGGCCGCCGGAAACCTCCGGCGGCCTGATCGCTTTAAATTTCTGTGCGCGGGGTCTCCCCGGTCAAACCAGCTCGAGGATCGCCATCTCGGCGGCGTCGCCGCGGCGCACACCGGTTTTGATGATGCGGGTGTAGCCGCCGTCGCGGTCGGCATATTTCGGGCCGATCTCATCGATCACTTTCTTTGCTACGTCCTCTTTTGTGATGTAGCTGAATACCTGACGCTTTGCGTGCAGGTCGTCGCGTTTGCCGAGGGTCACCATCTTCTCCGCCATCGCGCGCACCTCTTTGGCGCGCGTCACTGTCGTCTCGATCCTGCCGTTCTCCAGCAGAAAGGTTACCATGGCGCGGAGCATCGCCCTGCGGTGATCGCTGGTTCTGCCAAGCTTTCTCGTACCGGGCATGCTGTTTCACTCCTTTGCAGTTTGGTGGGAACGCGTTTGCCGCCGCGCGGCGGGCCCGCTTGTGCAGGCCCGGCGCTTTTTGGGGCGAAAACGCGGTTCAATTTTTACTCTTCTTCTTTTGTGAGCGTAAAGCCGAGGGAATCCAGCTTCGCCATTACCTCTTCCAGGCTCTTGCGGCCGAGGTTGCGCACCTTCATCATCTCGTCTTCCGATTTGTTGATCAGATCCTCCACAGTATTGATGCCGGCACGCTTCAGGCAGTTGAACGAGCGCACAGAGAGATCCAGCTCCTCGATGGTCATCTCCAGCGTTTTTTCCTTGCCCTTGTCGTCCTTCTCCACCATGATCTCTGTCTCCATCGCCTCCTGCGACAGCGTCACAAAAAGGTTCAGGTGCTCTGTCATGATGCGCGCCGCAAGGCTTACGGCCTCCTGTGCGCTGATCGTGCCGTCCGTCCAGACCTCAAGCGTCAGCTTGTCGTAATCGGTGATCTGGCCGACACGGGTATTCTCTACCGTATAGTTTACCTTGAGCACAGGCGTATAAATGCTGTCCACAGGCAGCGCGCTCAGCGACGCCTGCTCCGCAGCCGGCTTGTTGCGTTCCGCCGGAACATAGCCGCGGCCTTTGTCAAAAACCAGCTCCATGATCAGCTTTGCCCCATCGGCAAGCGTTGCAATGTGCCAATCGGGGTTCAGCACCTCGATCTCGGCGTCCTGCTGGATGCTGCCGGCCGTTACCTCGCCTTCCCCGCTGGCCTCGATGCGCACGGTTTTCGGCGTATCGGAATACAGCTTCGCGGTGATGCCCTTTACGTTCAGGACGATTTCCGTAACGTCCTCTTTCACACCCTCGATCGTGGAGAACTCGTGAACTACCCCGTCGATTTTAATGCTGGTGACTGCCACGCCCGGCAGGCTGGAAAGCAGCACACGCCGCAGGCTGTTGCCCAAGGTGGTACCGAAGCCGCGTTCCAGCGGCTCCACGACAAATTTGCCGTAGCGGCCGTCCGCAGACAGGTTCGCGGTATCGATCCTGGGTCTCTCAATCTCCATCATTCTAAAACCCTCCTTAGGTCAGGCAGGCGGCAGCGCGCCGCTTGCCAAATTGTTCGCATGCAATGAGGATCACGGGGATTACTTGGAGTACAGCTCGACGATGAGGTGCTCTTCGATATCGAAGTCGATCGCATCGCGCTCCGGCAGCTTAATCACGCTGACCGTCATTTTCTCGGCGTCCTTATCCAGCCACGCGGGCACCGGGCGGGCGCTGTTTTTCTCGATGCATTCCTTGATCTTGTTGCAGTCTGTGGTGCGCACGGCGATCTTGTCCCCCTCTTTTACGAGGTAGGAGGGAATGTTCACGGTCTGGCCGTTCACACTGAAGTGGCGGTGCAGTACCAGCTGGCGGGCTTCCTTGCGGCTCATGGCAAAGCCCGCGCGATAAACGATGTTATCAAGTCTGCTTTCAAGGATCCGAAGCAGATTTTCGCCGGTAATGCCGCTCTTGCGCTCGGCCATCTCGAAATAATGCGCGAACTGGCTTTCCAGTACGCCGTAGTAACGCTTTGCCTTCTGCTTTGCGCGCAGCTGCAGGCCGTACTCGGAAACCTTCTTGCGCGCCTGATTCTGGCCGTGCTGGCCCGGTACAAAGCTGCGGCGTGCCAGCGCGCACTTGTCCGAATAGCAGCGGTCGCCCTTCAGAAACAGCTTCTGATTTTCGCGGCGGCACTGGCGGCAGACTGCGCCTGTATATCTTGCCATTGTTTTTCCTCCTTTGATTAAATGCGGCGGCGCTTGGGCGGACGGCAGCCGTTGTGCGGAATGGGGGTAACGTCCTTGATCATATTTACCTCCAAGCCGGTGGCCTGCAAAGCGCGAATCGCGGCTTCACGGCCGGAACCGGGGCCTTTTACATAAACCTCTACCGTCTTCATGCCGTGCTCCATCGCGGCACGGGCGGCAGTTTCCGCAGCGGTCTGCGCAGCATACGGCGTCGATTTGCGCGAGCCGCGGAAGCCAAGCCCGCCGGCGCTGGCCCACGACACCGCGTTGCCCTGCACATCGGTAATGGTAACAATGGTGTTGTTGAACGTGCTCTGAATATGCGCGCAGCCACGTTCAATGTTTTTGCGCTCGCGGCGCTTGCCACGTACGGGAGCGCCTTTTTTAGCAGCGGCTTTTTGTGCCATTCTATCGATCCTCCCTCAGTGAATCACTTCTTCTTGTTTGCCACCGTGCGCTTCGGGCCCTTGCGGGTACGGGCGTTCGTCTTGGAACGCTGGCCGCGAACGGGAAGGCCCTTGCGGTGACGGATGCCGCGATAGCACTGGATCTCGACCAAACGCTTGATATCCAGCGCGGTGTTGCGGCGCAGATCGCCCTCGACGATGAAATTCTTGTCGATGTAGTCGCGGATGAGCGCCTCCTCGTCCTTGGTGAGATCCTTTACGCGGGTATCGGGATTGATCTTTGTCGCGTTCAGGATCTCGGTGGCCGCGCTGCGGCCGATGCCGTAGATATAGGTGAGGCCAATTTCAACTCGCTTTTCCTTGGGCAAGTCAACTCCGGCGATACGTGCCATGTTTTTTAGCACCTCCTGATTGATTTGTGGAAGCTCTGATTCGATCAGCGGGCCGGATCGGCGAGCAAATTTTTGGGCTGTCGAAGCTCCAAAACCGCGGGAATACGCAATGTCCCCGCAAAGGGGATGCCAAAATTCTAAAGCGGCATGCCGCTAAGAATTTTGCAGTATTTCAAAATTTTGGAACAAAGACAGGCGGGAAATTTGCCGCCAAGATGCGCCCGGGGATCGCTTCAGAGGTTCCTGCTATCCCTCTGATAATGATGCCGCAGAGAACCGGCGGGATAAGGGCGGCCCGCTGCGGCTGGAATGCGTGGAAATGCCGCCCGCCCCGCTTCCCGGAGGGAAGCGCCCGCCCCGCGGCGGGGAAAACGGCCGGCCCTGAATGCCGATCAGCCCTGACGCTGTTTGTGCTTCGGGTTCTGGCAGATCACCATCACGCGGCCTTTGCGCTTGATGACTTTGCATTTTTCACAGATCGGTTTAACGGAAGGTTTCACCTTCATGTCTGTTCCCTCCTTCTGGCGGCGCGCGAAACGCTTATTTCGAGCGCCATGTGATGCGGCCCTTTGTCAAATCGTAAGGGCTCATCTCCAATGTGACTTTATCTCCCGGCAGAATACGGATGAAGTTCATGCGCAGCTTGCCGGAAATGTGTGCCAGCAGACGGTGCCCGCCTTGGATCTCTACCAGGAACATTGCGTTGGGCATGGCCTCGACCACGACACCCTCTACTTCAATGACGTCTTCTTTGGACATGCTGTTACACTCCCCTTGGCTGTGTGAGGATGACCGGCCCGTTCGGCGTGATGGCGATGGTGTGCTCGAAATGAGCCGCCAGCCCGCCGTCCGCGGTACGGGTCGTCCACCCGTCGGACATCGTCTTTACCACGTGGCTTTTCTCGTTCACCATCGGCTCGATGGCAATGACCATTCCGCTCACAAGGCGCTGCCCGTGCCCGGCCGTGCCAAAGTTCGGCACCTCGGGGTCCTCGTGCAGCTTGCGCCCCACGCCGTGGCCGACGAAGGTGCGCACAACGGAAAAACCCGCGTTTTCCACATACTGCTGTACCGCCGCGCTGATATCGCCGATGCGGTTGCCCACCTGCGCGGCGGCAATGCCGCACATCAGAGAGGCCTTTGTGGCCTCCATCAGGCGCCGCGCCGTCTCGGATACCGCGCCCACCGCAAACGTGGCGGCATTGTCGCCGTTCCAGCCGTCAATGGCCGCGCCCGTATCGATGCTGACAATATCGCCCTCGTGCAGCACCGTCCCGTGGGACGGGATGCCGTGAATTACAACATCGTTCACCGAGATGCACGCGCTGCCCGGAAAGCCGCCCTGCCCCTTAAAATTGGGGCGGGCGCCCTGGCTGACGATATAATCGTGAATGATCTTGTCGATCTGCGCCGTGGTAACGCCCGGGCGGACAGCCTCGCCGCCCAGCCGCAGCGCCTCGGCCGAGATGCGGCACGCGGGCCGCATCGCATCGATCTCTTTTGCTGTTTTCAGGCGGATCACGGTTCGACCCCCAGCTTTTCAAACAGCTGCCGGGTGGTATCGGCCACGGTTTCCTGTCCCTTTACCACCACCAGCTTGCCGCGTGCGCGGTAGAATTCCACCAGCGGTTCGGTCTGCTCGTGGTATACCTTCAGGCGCTCGCGGATGGTGGAGGGCTCGTCGTCCTTGCGGGCAATGAGCGCGCCGCCGCAGCGGTCGCAGACGTCGGGACTGGCCGAGGGCTTTGCCGTTGTGTGATAGCTGGCCCCGCAGGCCGAGCATACCCGGCGGCCCGAAAGCCGCTGAATGATCACGTCGTCCAGCACCTCAAGATCCACCACACGGTCGATCTGCACGCCCATTTCTTCGAGCGCCTCGGCCTGCGCCACCGTGCGGGGCACGCCGTCTAAAATAAAACCGTTTTTGCAGTCGTCCTGCGCCAGACGCTCTTTGATGATGCCGATGATCACGTCGTCCGGCACGAGCGCGCCGGAATCGATGAACGATTTTGCGCGCGCGCCCATCTCGGTACCGTTTTTCATCGCCTCGCGCAGAATGTTGCCGGTACTCACGGCCGGAATGCGCAGCCTGTCGCAGATAATCTCGGCCTGCGTACCCTTGCCGGCGCCGGGCGCGCCTAAGAGGATCAGATTCATAACACGTTCCTCCTTAACCGCGCGCTTACTCAAGGAAGCCCTTGTGGTGGCGCATCAGCATATAGGATTCCAAACTGCGGGAGGTATCCAACGCCACGCCCACTACGATCAGCAGGCTCGTGCCGCCCAGCGACAGGCCGCCGATCTGGAAGATCGCGCTCAGCACGATGGGCAGAATGGCGACAGCGCCCAGAAACAGCGCGCCGATAAACGTAATCTTGCCCAGCACCTTTGTGATGAAATCGCTGGTGGGCTTACCCGGACGGTAACCCGGGATCGTGCCGCTGTTGGAACGCAGGTTGTTGGCGATCTCTACAGGATTGTACTGCGTGCCAACATAGAAGTAGTTGAACCCGATGATCAAAAGCAGGTAGATCACGGCATAGAACCAGCCGGTGGTGTTGAACGCACGCAGGAACGGCGAGGCAAACGGATGCGCTATGGGATCGTACAGATTCGGGAAGAAGCCGCCGATCGTACCCGGGATCGAGGCCAGCGCGCTGGCGAAGATTACCGGCATTACGCCGCTCATATTTACTTTGATGGGGATGTGCGTATTCTGGCCGCCGTACATCTTGCGCCCCACCACACGCTTTGCGTACATAACGGGGAGACGGCGCTCGGCGGCGTTCAGCACAACGATGAACACCACCACCGCAATCGCGATCAGCGGCGTGAGCACCAGTGCGAACAGATACCGCACCTCGCCCTCCGCGGCAAGCTTGATCCATGACTGCGCCGTGGAGAACACATTCGACATGCGGGAGACAATGCCCGCGAAGATCAGGATCGAAATGCCGTTCCCGATGCCCTTTACGTCGATCTGCTCGCCCAGCCACTGGATGAGCATCGAGCCCGCCACAAACGCAAGCACAATGACAACCGCCGAAAAGATCTGCTCAAACATCGGCTTGCCCGCGCCGTAGAGCAGCGCGCCCTGGCCGCGCAGCAGGATGTAGTAGCCAATGCCGAGGCCTGTGGCAATGCCCGCGCCGGTATAGCGCGTAATGCGCGTCAGCCTGCGGCGCCCGTCCTCGCCCTCTTTTGCAAGGCGCTCCAGCGCGGGGATGGCTACCGTGAGCAGCTGGATGATAATGGACGCGTTGATATACGGCGTCACGCTCAGCGCAAACAGCGACGCGCGGGAGAACGAACCGCCTGTCAGCATATCAAAATAGCCAAACAGGCTGTCGGACTGGGCTCCCACCCACGCTGTCAGCGCCTCTTTTGCGATAAACGGCACCGGCACGGCGCAGCCCAGCCGGAACAGAACGATGATCAAAAGTGTAAAAAGCAGCCTCTTGCGCAAATCTTCAATCTTCCATGCGTTGCGAAAGGTTTCAAACACCTCAGATCACCTCAGCCTTCCCGCCAGCCTTCTCGATATTCTCCTTGGCGGAGGCGGAGTAGGCGGCCAGCTTTACGGTGAGTGCTTTTGTGAGCTTGCCGTTGCCAAGAACCTTAACGCCATTCGGCGCCTTTTTCACAACGCCCTTGTCCAACAGGGCCTGTACGTCCACCGTGCTGCCCGCTTCGAACTTTTCCAAATCGCTCAGCGTAATCGTAGCATACCGGGTGGCGAAAATATTGTTGAAACCGCGCTTGGGCAAACGGCGCTGCAGCGGCATCTGGCCGCCTTCAAAGCCGGCCCGCTTCGCGCCGGAACGCGCCTTCTGGCCCTTGTGGCCATAGCCGGCCGTTTTGCCGTTGCCGGAGCCGTGTCCGCGGCCCTTGCGCTTCGCTGCCTTGCTTGCGCCGGCGGCGGGCTTTAATTCATGAAGCATCATTGCGAATGCACCTCCTTGCTGTTACGCTTTCACGACCTCTACCATATGGGAGATCCTGTTGATCTTGCCGCGCGTGGCGGCGTTGTCGGGCTGTGTGGTCACGTCGCCCGCCTTCTTCAGGCCCAGCGCCTTCGCGGTGGCGATCTGCTTTTCGCCGCGGCCAATCAGGCTGCGCGTCAGCTTGATGGTAAGCTTTTCGGACTCCTTCTTTTTGGCGGGAGCCTTCTTTGCGGGCGCCTTTTTGGCCGGGGCCTTCTTCTCGGCAGCTTCCTTCGCGGCCGCCTTCTTCGCGGGAGCGCGCTTCGCGGCGGGCTTCTTCGCAGGGGCTTTCTCCTGTGCCTCGGCGGTCTCCACCGCTGCGATCTTCTCTTCAGCCATTGGTCACTGCCTCCTTAACCCAGAATTTCTTTCACGGTCTTGCCGCGTTTTGCGGCCACCTGCTCGGCGCTCTGCAGGCTGCACAGGCCGTTTACCGTGGCGGTTACCACATTGCAGGGGTTGTTGGTGCGCTGGCACTTGGTGCGGATATCCTTAATGCCCGCAACCTCCAGCACGGCGCGCACCGCGCCGCCGGCAATCACGCCGGTACCGGCGGGAGCCGGGCGCAGCAGCACGCGGCCGGCTCCGAATACGCCGATGGTCTCGTGCGGGATGGTGGTGCCCTTCATGTTGATGCGGTGCAGGTTCTTTTTGGCAGCGTCGCAGCCCTTGCGGATCGCCTCGGGAACCTCGGCCGCTTTGCCAAGGCCGAACCCAACAATGCCGTTGCCGTCTCCGACGACGACCAGAGCGGAGAACTTCATCACGCGGCCGCCCTTTACGGTTTTGGATACACGGTTGATGGCAACAACCTTCTCTTGTAAATCCAAAGTGGATGCGTCGATCATTTCCATTTGTATCCTCCTCACAGCTCGAGGCCGCCCTCGCGGGCTCCCTCAGCCAAAGCCTTGACGCGGCCGTGATATACAAAGCCGCCGCGGTCGTAGACCGCCTTTGTGATGCCCTTGTCGGCAGCGTGCTTTGCAATGGCAAGGCCCACCTTGCGGGCCGCCTCGACATTGCCGCCGTAGCCGTCGAAATCCTTATCCATGCTGGATGCGCTGGCCAGCGTTACGCCGGCCACGTCGTCGATGAGCTGCGCGTAAATATGCTTGGAGGAGCGGAACACATCGAGACGCGGGCATGCCGCCGTGCCGGAGATCTTGCCGCGCACACGGCGGTGACGGCGCAGACGGGACACGTTTTTGTCCTTTTTATTGACCATTCTCGTTCACTCCTTCTCTTATTTCGCGCCCTTGCCGGCCTTGCCCTCTTTATGCGCGACATATTCGCCCGCATAGCGGATGCCCTTGCCCTTGTAGGGCTCCGGCGGGCGCTTTTCGCGCACCTCCGCGGCAAACTGGCCGACACGCTGCTTGTCGATGCCGTTGATAACAATCTTCAGGGGATCGGGCACATCAATGGTGATGCCGTCCACCTCGGGAACAATCACCTGGTGCGAATACCCAAGGTTCATTACAAGGTCTTTGCCCTGCTTTGCGGCACGGTAGCCGACGCCCTGGATCTCGAGCTCCTTTTTAAAGCCGTTCGTAACGCCCTCCACCATGTTGTTGATGAGCGAGCGCGTAAGGCCGTGCAGGCTGCGGGCCTCTTTCTCGTCATTGGGGCGGGTAACGACTACTTCACCATTCTCCACTTTGACAGTCATCATGGGATGGATCTTGGAATCGAGCGTACCCTTGGGGCCCTTCACGGTGACGAGGCTGCCATCGACCTTGACCTCAACGCCCGCGGGAATGACGATGGGTTTTCTTCCAATTCTCGACATTGTCTATGCCCCTTTCTTACCACACAAAGGCGAGCACTTCGCCGCCCACGTTGTTGGCGCGGGCCGCCTTGTCTGTCATAACGCCTTTCGAGGTGGAAATAATCGCGGTGCCAAGCCCCTTCATCACCTTGGGCATATCCTCACAGTTCGTGTAGATACGCAGGCCGGGCTTGGATACGCGGCGGATACCCGTAATGACGGGCGCGCCGGTCTCGGTATATTTCAGTGCGATGCGGATGATGCCCTGTTTGTCATCGGCGATGACCTGAACGCCCTTCACATAGCCTTCCTCCAGCAAGATGTTGGCGATCGCCTTTTTCAGCTTGGAAGCGGGGATGTCTACAGAAGGGTGTTTGGCTGAACTGGCATTGCGGATGCGTGTCAGCAGGTCCGCGATCGGATCGGTAATATTCACGCCACTAACCTCCTAAATTCGATTGAATCGTTCCAATATGCGGGAAAGCCGCCGGGCTTGCCAAAGCCCCGGGGCCGCGGGCCGTTTTGCCGGCCGCCGCGCCCCAAAAGCGCTTCGGCGCAAGCCTTTACCAGCTGGCCTTTTTCACGCCCGGGATCTCGCCCTTATAGGCCAGCTCGCGGAAGCAGATGCGGCAAATGCCGTACTTGCGCAGATATGCATGCGGGCGGCCGCAGATTTTGCAGCGGTTATAAGCGCGGGTGCTGAACTTCGGCGCCATCTGCTGTTTGATCTTTTTGCTTGTCTTAGCCAAATCTCATGCCCTCCCTTAATTCGCGAACGGAGCGCCCAGAGCCTTTAAAAGCTCTTTGGCCTCTTCGTCGGTCTTTGCGGTGGTGACAAAGCAGATATCCATGCCGCGCACCGCGTCGATCTTATCATAATCGATCTCAGGGAAAATGAGCTGTTCCTTCACGCCGCAGCTGTAATTGCCGCGCCCGTCGAAGGAGTTGCCGTTGATGCCGCGAAAATCGCGCACACGGGGCAGCGCCACGCTGAAGAAGCGATCTACAAACTCGTACATGCGCTCGCCGCGCAGGGTAACCTTCGCGCCGATGGGCATGCCCTCGCGCAGCTTAAAGTTTGCCACGCTCTTTCTGGCCTTGCAGACGATGGCCTTCTGGCCGGTGATCTTCGCAAGATCCGAAAGGATCGCGTCCATAATCTTCGGGTTGTCGCGGGCATCGCCGCAGCCAACGTTTACAACAACCTTATCCAGCTTCGGAACCTGCATCACGCTTTTGTAGCCGAATTTCTTCATCAGAGCGGGAGCAATTTCCCTGGCGTAGGTTTCCCGTAATCTTGCCATTCTTTTCTACTCCCTTCCCTTAAAACTCCGCGCCGCACTTTTTGCAGACGCGAACCTTTTTGCCGTCCTTTACGGTGTGCCCCACGCGCGTGGCCTTGCCGCATTTGGGGCAAACCGGCATCACCTTGCAGGCGTATACGGCGCTCTCGGCCTTCACGATGCCGCCCTGCTCGCCCTGACGGCGGGGCTTCACGTGCTTTGTTACCATATTGCGGCCTTCCACGATCACCTTGCCCTCGTCGGGGCTCACCGCCAGCACCTTGCCGGAGGCGCCGCGATCCTTGCCGCTGATCACCATGACGGTGTCGCCGGTTTTAACATGAACTTTTGCCACTGTGTAAAACCTCCTTACAGCGATTCCGGAGCAAGGCTGACGATCTTCAGGTAGCCGTTGTCGCGCAATTCACGCGCCACCGGTCCAAAGATACGCGTACCTCTCGGGTTTTTGTCGTCGCGGATGATTACCGCGGCGTTTTCGTCAAAACGGATATAAGAGCCGTCCTCACGGCGCAGGCCCTGCTTGCTGCGAACGACAACAGCCTTGACCACATCGCCTTTTTTTACTTGGCCGCCCGGCGCCGCTTTCTTCACGGAAGCTACGATCACATCGCCAATGCCGGCATATCTCTTGCGCGAGCCGCCCAACACGCGAATGCACATAATCTCCTTCGCACCGGTGTTGTCGGCCACCTTGAGATAGCTTTGCATCTGTACCATAAGACAGAATCTCCTTTCAAAGCTGGTCGATTATTTTGCCTTTTCGATGACCCGAACCAGACGCCAGTGCTTGTCGGCGCTGAGGGGACGGGTCTCCATGATCTCCACGCGGTCGCCCACGCCGCACTCGTTTTTCTCATCGTGCGCCTTGAACTTCACGGTGCGCTTCATGATCTTCTTATAGAGAGGGTGCTGCACGCTGTCCTTTACGGCGACAACGATGGTCTTATCCATCTTGTCGGACACAACGACACCCACACGGGTCTTTCTCAGATTGCGATCCATTGCTCTTCCTCCCTCTCTTATTGTGCGTCTTTCAGCTCATTGGCGCGCTGAACAGTTTTCACGCGGGCAATGTCTTTTTTGACGGTTGCAATGCGGCCGGGATTGTCGAGCTGGTTGATCGCGTGCTGGAAGCGCAGGTTGAAAAGCTCCGCCTTCAGCTCGGCCAGCTTGTTGGCCAGCTCCGCCGCGCTCATCTCACGCAGTTCGTTTGCTTTCATTTACGCTTCCTCCAATCCTTCACGTTTTACAAACTTGCACTTTACAGGCAGCTTGTGTGCGGCAAGGCGCAGCGCCTCGCGCGCGGTCTCCTCATTTACGTCGGCAAGCTCGAACAGCACGCGGCCGGGCTTTACGACGGCCACCCAGTACTCCGGGCTGCCCTTGCCGGAGCCCATGCGGGTTTCGGCGGGCTTTTCGGTAACGGGCTTATCCGGGAAGATCTTAATCCACACCTTGCCGCCGCGCTTGATATAGCGCGTCATGGCGATACGGGCGGCCTCGATCTGGTTCGAGGTAATCCACGCCGGCTCCAGGGCAACAATGCCAAAATCGCCCTGAGAAACTGTATTGCCGCGCATGGCCTTGCCGGTCATACGGCCACGGTGCACGCGGCGGTATTTCACACGTTTGGGCAGTAACATTATTTGTTGCCTCCTTCTTTGCGGGCCCGGGGCTTGGCGCCCTTGAGCACCTCGCCCTTGTAAATCCAAACCTTGATGCCGATCTTGCCGTAGGTGGTGTTTGCCTCGGCAAAGCCGTAGTCGATGTCGGCGCGCAGCGTCTGCAGAGGGATCGTGCCCTCGTGGTAGCTCTCGCTGCGGGCGATGTCGGCGCCGTTCAGGCGGCCGCCGATCTGCACCTTAATGCCCTTTGCGGCAACGGCGTTCGAGCCGCGGCGCGGGCTCATGGCGTTGCGCATGGCCATCTTGGTGGCACGGCGGAACGCGATGCGGCGCTCGAGCTGCGAGGCGATGTCCTCGGCCACAAGCTGGGCGTTCGTGGACATATTGGGAACCTCGACAATGTTTACCAGAACATCCTTGTTCACCATTTTGGAAAGCTGCGCCTGCAGCTTTTCCTTTTCGGCGCCCTGGCGGCCGATCACCATGCCGGGCTTGGCACAGTGGATGGTAACGCGCACACGGGGCTTTCCGGTGGCGCCCTCGATGGTGCGCTCGATCTCGATCTTCGGCACACCGGCGTTATACAGCTGCTTTTTCAGTACCTTGCGGATCTTGTGATCCTCCACAAGGGTATCGCCGAACTCGCGCTTGGACGTAAACCAGCGGCTGTCCCAATCTTTGATGACGCCCACGCGAAGTCCGTGGGGATTGACCTTCTGACCCATACTGCCTTACCTCCTTACTCTTTCTCTTTCAGAACGACCGTAACATGGCTCGTTCTTTTCAGAACGCGGTACGCGCGGCCCTGTGCGCGGGGGCGAATGCGCTTGAGCGTGGGCCCCGGCGTAACGAAGCACTCGGCGACGTACAGGTGGTTCTTATCCATATTGTGGTTGTTTTCCGCATTGGCGGCGGCAGACTTCACCAGCTTGTAAAGGAGCTCAGAGGCGGCCTTCGGGGTGTACTGCAAAATCGCCAGCGCCTTGTCCAGGTCTTCGCCGCGGATCAGATCCAGAACGACGGAAACCTTGCGGGGCGCGATGCGGGCGTATCTCAGATGTGCCCTTGCTTCCATTGTAATCCTCTCCTATCCTTTTTATCGACCGGTGGTCTTGCCGCCCGCGTGGCCTTTGAACGTGCGGGTGGGGGCAAACTCGCCCAGCTTATGGCCGACCATGTCCTCGGTGATATATACGGGAACATGCTTGCGGCCGTCGTGTACAGCGAACGTGTGGCCGACAAAATCAGGGAAGATCGTAGAGGAACGGCTCCAGGTCTTGAGCACGCGCTTCTCGCCCGCTTCGTTCATCGCTTTCACGCGCTGCAGCAGCTTGGGCTGTACAAAAGGTCCTTTTTTAATACTTCTGCCCATGACAGCACTCCTCCTTACTTCGAGGCGCGTTTCACGATCATCTTATCGGAACGCGCGTGGTTCTTGCGGGTTTTGTAGCCCATTGCGGGCTTGCCCCACGGGGTAACAGGGCCGGGACGGCCCACCGGGCTCTTGCCCTCGCCGCCGCCGTGCGGGTGATCGCAGGGGTTCATTACCGAGCCGCGCACTGTCGGGCGCCAGCCCATGTGGCGCTTGCGGCCGGCCTTGCCGAGATTGACATTCTCGTGATCGATGTTGCCAACCTGGCCGATCGTGGCAATGCAGTTCACCGGCACGTTGCGCATCTCGCCGGAGGGCAGGCGCACCAGGGCGTACTTGCCCTCCTTCGCCATCAGCTGCGCCATGTTGCCGGCGGAACGCACCAGCTGCGCGCCCTTGCCGGGATACAGCTCGATGTTGTGCACAATGGTGCCCACGGGGATGTTCGCGAACGGCAGGCAGTTGCCCGGCTTGATGTCGGCGTGCGGGCCGCTCATAACGGTGTCGCCCACCGCAAGGCCCTCGGGCGCGATGATATAGCGCTTCTCGCCGTCCTCGTATTGCACCAGCGCGATATGCGCCGAGCGGTTGGGATCGTATTCCAGCGTCTTGACGGTGGCCGGCATATCCAGCTTGTCGCGCTTAAAATCGATCACGCGGTATTTTGTGCGGTTGCCGCCGCCGTGATGGCGCACGGTGATGCGGCCGGTATTGTTGCGGCCGGCAGATTTCTTCATCGGTTCGAGCAGGCTTCTCTCCGGCTCTACCTTCGAGAGAACCGAATAGTCGGTCACGGTCATGCCGCGGCGGCCCGGCGTAGTCGGTTTATACTTTTTGATCGCCATGTTTTCTCTCTTTCCTCTCTTATGACATGATTATCGGAGTCATATCTCCATAGGCGCCCCCTCGTCGCGGCAGACTGCGCTCTGTTCAAAATACAGGCCTTCGCCCTGTATTTCCCACACCGCTTTGCCGCCGCTCCTCCTGCCCGCAAAATTCCGCTTTGCTCCATTTTGCGGGAGCCCCGCGAACAGCTCCGCTCTGCCCGAGGCCCGGGGCTTTTGCCCCGCGTTCCTCGCGGCGCAGCGGCTGTTCGCCTTTCGGCTTCTCGGCTTTCCGGGGACTCTGCGATCGGTTTTGCGCCTCCCCTGCCGTTCGCCTTCGGCAAACGGCGCCATTCCCTCGGAGGGAAGGCACGGTAAGGGGGAAGCGCGTTTTTGATCCTTATACCATCGATTCAAAGAAGTCGATGCCCTTGGAATCGGGCTTCAGCGTAACGATCGCCTTTTTGGAGGCGGCCGTGTAGCCGCCGTGCATGCCCTGGCGGCGGTAGCGGCCGCGCACGGTGATGGTGTTCACCTTGGCAACCTTTACGCCGAACAGCTCCTCGGCCGCGCGCGCAACATCCACTTTGGTGGCTTCGGGCGCGACCTTAAAGGTGTATTTCTTCATTGCGATGCCGGCCATGGACGCCTCGGTGATTACCGGGGCGAGGATGATATCCTGAGCGGGTGTTTTCATTGCGCATATACCTCCTCAAGCTTCTTCGCGGCATCCACGCTGATGACGAACTTGCCGCCGTTGAGCACGGCGTAGGTGTTGATGGAGCCCACCGTGACAGTGCTTACGCCCGGGATGTTCGCGGCGCTCTTTACAAGCTTCGCATCGACGGCGGGGGTAACGAGCAGCGCCTTTTTATCGGCGCCGATGGCCGCGAGCATGCTCACGATCGTCTTTGTTTTGTACTCGGCCGCCTTCAGCTCGTCGATCACGACCATCTCGCCGCTGGCAGCCTTGCTGGAAAGCGCGCTCAGCAAAGCCAAACGGCGCACCTTTTTGTTCAGCCGGTAGCTGTAATCGCGGGGCTTGGGGCCCAGCGCGACGCCGCCATGTGTCCACTGCGGGCTGCGGGTAGAGCCCTGGCGGGCGTGGCCCGTGCCCTTCTGGCGCCACGGCTTTTTGCCGCCGCCCGAAACCTCGCTGCGCGTCTTGGTGCTCTGCGTGCCCTGACGCTGATTGGCGAGGAAGTTTACAACAGCTGCGTGCATCACCTTCTCGTTCGGCGTGATGCCAAAGACGGCGTCGGAAAGCTCAACCGTGGATACCTTCTTGCCGTTCATATCCAAAACGTCAAATTTAGCCATGATGCTTTCCTCCTTTACGCCTTCACGCTGTCGGAGATGCAGACCACGCTGCCCTTGGGGCCGGGAATCGCACCTTTGATAGCGATCAGATTGTTTTCTGCGTCAACCTTGACGACCTTCAGATTCTGGATGGTAACGCGCTCCGCGCCCAGATGGCCGGGAAGCCGCTTGCCCTTGAACACGCGGGACGGCGTGGAGCAGGAGCCCATGGAGCCGGCGTGGCGCGCCACAGGGCCGGTGCCGTGGCTCTCGCGCAGGCGGTGCTGGTTCCAGCGCTTGATGGCGCCGGCGTAGCCCTTGCCCTTGCTGGTGCCCACAACGTCCACACGGTCGCCCGCGGCGAACACGTCGGCCTTCAGGATATCGCCCACGTTCATGCCGCTGATGTCTTCCAGACGGAACTCGCGCAGCGTGCGCTTGGGCGCGACGTCGGCCTTGTCGAAGTGGCCCTTCGCAGGCTTCGTCACCTTTTTGGCCGAAAGATCGCCAAAGCCCAGCTGCACGGCCGTGTAGCCGTCGCTCTCTACCGTTTTTTTCTGCACCACGGCGCACGGGCCCGCTTCCACAACGGTAACGGGGATTACGCGGCCGTTTTCGTCAAAGATCTGGGTCATGCCCATTTTCTTGCCGATGATACCTTTTTGCATTTCGTTTTGCCTCCTAAACAGGTTATTGGTTGACGCGGTGGCGCGCGCCAACATGACCTCTCCTGCGAGAGCGTCTGCATCGTTTTCAAAGCCCGCTGCATGCCTTGCGCTGCGTTCGGCCGTCCCCTTTGGACGGCGGCGCGGCGGCTGCTTACAGCTTGATCTCGATGTCTACGCCGGCGGGGAGCTGCAGGCTCGTAAGAGCCTCTACCGTCTTGTTGGACGGCTTCAGGATGTCGATCAGACGCTTGTGCGTGCGGTTCTCGAACTGCTCGCGGCTGTCTTTGTACTTGTGCACAGCGCGCAGAATGGTAACGATCTCCTTGTCGGTGGGCAGGGGGACGGGGCCGGAAACACGGGCGCCCGTGCGGCGCGCTGTCTCGACGATCTTCTCCGCCGCGCTGTCGATGAGGGACGCGTCGTAGCTCTTGAGCCTGATCCTGATTTTCTCCTTGACTGCCATTTGTTTCGCCTCCTAATTCATTTTTGCCTGGGACGAACCATTCGATCAATACTGAACACTGCGCCGGGTGTTTCGCGCCCTTGCATCAGAAAATCCGGTGAACCGCCACGCAGTTCTCCCGGAAACACTTGCAGCAAAGCAGCGCAGACATTGGTTTGCGTTCTCACGGCCCGCAAACGTATCCCTTTGCATTCAGTATTCTTTCGCCCGGTTCATGATCGGACATACTCGGCGGAAAAACCGGCGCAAAGCGCCGCAACCTCCCGCGTCATCGCATATCGCTGCCCTGCGAAAATGCAGGGCATTCGCAGTCGCTTTATCATAATACCAAAAACCCCCGCAGAATGCAAGGGTTTTTCAAAATATTTTTTATTTTTGCGGCTGTTTTCGCAGCTGTTTTGCACTTTTATCAGCCACGCGCCCCAAAGCGCCGCCCCCTCGCGGCCCGCCGCTTTTGTTTTTATCAGCCGCCCGCAAGGGTGTATTTATGCGGCGGCCTGTAAAAGGGGATTGTGTAAAGCCCGGTTTTTCGGTATACTATATAATATAAAGGCGGGCGGAAACGCGCCGCAGAGGATGCCGAACAAAGACAGCAGATCCAAAACAAAAATGGGGGAACGATTGAATGAATGCAAAAAAACTGGGCTTCGGCCTGATGCGCCTGCCGCTGCTGGACACGGCGGACACGGCCAAGATCGACCACGAAACATTGAACGGCATGGTGGATGCCTTTTTAAAGGATGGCTTTACTTATTTTGATACGGCCGCGCCTTACCACAACACCTGCAGCGAGACCGCGTTTCGGGAATGCGTGGCAAAGCGTTACCCGCGCGACGCCTACACCATTACCGATAAGCTCAGCCTGTTTATGGTGAGCGAGGCGGATAAATTGGAGGGCTTCTTCGCAGACCAGCTTGCGCGCTGCGGCGTGGACTACTTTGATTATTACCTGCTGCACGCGATGAGCCGCGAGCGCGTGGAGCTGGCCGAGCGCATCGGCGCCTTTGATTTTGTGGCCGAAAAGAAAGCGCAGGGAAAGGTACGGCACATCGGCTTTTCGTTCCACGATTCGGCAGACGTGCTGGAAGAGCTGCTGACAAAGCATCCGGAGATGGAGTATGTGCAGCTGCAGATCAATTACATCGATTGGGAAGACCGCGAGATTCAATCGCGCGCCTGCTATGAGGTGTGCGTAAAGCACGGCAAACCCGTGATTGTTATGGAGCCGGTGAAGGGCGGCCTGCTGGCGAATATCGCGCCCGAGGCCGAGGCGCTGCTGCGCGCGCAGCAGCCGCAGCTTTCCACCGCCTCGTGGGCGGTGCGCTTTGCGGCCTCGCTGGATCATGTAGTGATGGTGCTTTCGGGCATGAGCACGCCGGAGCAGCTGGCAGACAACACTTCGTACATGCGCGGTTTTCGGCCGCTGGCGCAGCCCGAGCGCGATGCGCTGGACCGTGCGGCGCAGATTATAAAATCGAAAGAGAGCATTGCCTGCACCGCCTGCCGCTACTGTGTGGAGGGCTGCCCGCAGGGCATTGCCATTCCGGATTACTTCAAGCTGATGAACGAGCTTTCCAAATTTGGCGAGGCAAGCGCCGGCCGCGCCCGGGCAAACTATGCCCACATGGTAACGCAGCCGGGCAAGGGCAAGGCGTCGGCCTGCGTGCAGTGCGGCCAATGCGAGGGCCAGTGCCCGCAGCACCTGCCCATCATCGAGCTGCTGCAAAGGACAGCCGCGGCGCTGGAATAGGAAAAGCGGCGGCCGGACGGCGGCCGGGCATCCGGATTTTCAACATCCATTCCATGCGCAGAGCCGCGGGCATTGCCCGCGGCTCTCCTGTAAGTTGCCTGTGTGTTTTTTTCGCGCCGCGCGAAAAACAGATTATTGCAGCAGCTGCAGCACGCTCTGGGGCTGCTGATTGGCCTGCGCCAGCATGGCCTGCGCGGACTGCACGAGAACGTTCATCTTCGTGTAGTTCATCATCTCTTTGGCCATGTCGGTATCGCGGATGCGGCTGTTGGCGGCCGAGAGGTTCTCGGCGGCAACATCCAGGTTGTTGATGGTGTGCTCGAGGCGGTTCTGCAATGCGCCCATGCCGGCACGCGCGGAGGAAACGTCGTTGATGGCATTCTTGATGGTGTCGATGGCGCTGCTGGCAAGATCTTCTTTGGTAATCTGCAGGCCGGCCAAACCGAGGCCCTTGGTGCTCATATCCTCCACGGCAACGGTCATCTTGCTGAACGGCTCGGCGGTGTCGCCAATCTGCAGGGTCAGACCGCCGGCGTCAATGATGCGCCCGCTGTATCCGACCTTTGCGGCAGCGTCCGTCGTGCTGACGTTTTCCACGGTGAGCTTGCCGTTACCCGCGGTAACAGTGTAAACGGCGTTGCCGCTGCCGTCCTTGGCCTTCCCCGGCTCGGCCTTGATGTTATCGAGGGTTTCGGCAGCGCTCTTGCCCACCTTGATCTCGTCGGCGGCGGGAGTCTCCGCATCGGTGAACTTGTAGGTTTTGTCGCCGACGGTCAGGCTGTTGCCGGCCGAAACATTGACAAAATCGCCGTTGGAATCCTGGGAGAGGGTGATTTCCGTCTTGCCGGCTATTGCAGCAGAAACCTGAGAGAAATTCTTTTGCATTTCTTCCTCGGTGAACGCGCCAACTTTCGCGGGAGCGGCCGGGGGATTTTCTTCGATTTCGATGCTGCTGCCGTCAGCGTCCTTCTTTTCCATCTTGCCGGCGGCGTCAACCATGCCTTTGCAGGTGAATTTCAAGGCTTGGGTGCCGGTTCCGGCCGAAACCTCATAGACGTCGCTGCCAATTACGACAACCTTGCCGTTAAGGGTGGCCTTGATGTCCGAAGCACCATACGTAACGTCCGGTGCGCCCGCGGTACCCGTAAAAGCTTTCTCGATTTTGACCACTGTCGCTGTGACGTTCGCGCCGGTGTCGTAAGTGGCGGGCTTGTCATAGAAGCTGATCGACTTCCCGTCCACTTCCAGCGCGAAGCTAACGGTGACCGCGTTTGTATTGCTGCCATCCAGCTTAACACTGTAATCCGCAAGATCAATGGTGAACTCGGGGGCCTGCGCGGTTTTTGCGCCGGCGTCATTGGCGTGGGCCGCAGAGGTTTTCTCAACGCCCAAATCCGCGCCGGTGAGGGTAGCCGAGGGGGTAGGATCGGTGGTTACAACGCCCGTTTCGTTGTTAATGGCCTTGATTTCAGCCAGACTGCCGTCCAGCAGCTTGGCGCCGTTGAAGTTGGCGCTCTGGCTGGTGCGGTCGATTTCGTCCAGCAGCTGGTTCACTTCATCCTGCAGCGCATCGCGCTCGGTCTGGGTGTAGGTGCCGTTGGCCGATTTGGTGGCCAGCTCCACCATGCGGTTGAACATGTCGTGCACTTCGCCGAGGTTGCCCTCGGCCGTCTGGATCAGGCTGATGCCGTCCTGCGCGTTCGAGGAAGCGGTCTCAAGGCCGGTGATCTGCGCCTTCATCTTCTCGCTGATCGCGAGGCCCGCGGCGTCGTCGCCCGCGCGGTTGATGCGGTAGCCGGAAGCCAGCTTTTCAAGGCTCTTGGAAACCGCGCTGTTGTTCATGCCCAGCTGACGATACGCGTTCAGCGCCATCGTATTTGTACGTACTACCATACCCATAGTAAAATCCTTCTTTGCGGTTCGGTGCCAAGCAGGTCGTCCTTCTCCTGCTTATCAGCAAAGCCCGCTTTTTTGGTGTGTGTTGCCCCCGCAATGCAAGGGCGCGTACTCTATTCCAATCTTTGCATCCCGCCGCCCGGGCCGGGCGCTGTGCACCGCGCCGGTCTCGCTTGGCATTCCACAAAGAGTAAAACCATAAGAAGAAATGCCCCGCCGCTTTGCGCGCAGCCGTTTTATCTGTCTTCCGCTGCCGCCAAAGCCGCCTTCGCCGCCCGCTGGGCCCGCATCACCTTTTTGCTGCGCCGCAGGCTTTCGGCCTTCATGGACTCAATCTTCGGCCAGCGCTCGGGACCGTTCATGTAGTGCTCGCCGCGCGAGATCTTCAAATCTGCCGGCGCGTCGATGGCAATTTTGAACCTGTTGCCCGTGGGGCTGGTCTCAAACAGCGTAATGTAGATGTTGTCGTTGATGACGATGGTATCGCCGATGTTCCTTCCAAGCACAAGCATCTTCTGCAACTCCTTTCGCATGCGGGAAGCCGCCTTGCCGCGTTCCCCCGCAAAAGGGCGGCGCGGCTTTTTGCGGGGCGCGGATTTGCGCGATTTTGGCGCTTCCCGTCGCCCTTCGCAAAAAGATGCTTTCCCGGGCTTTGTGCGTTTTTGTGTTGGGGCCTTTCGCCCCCGAAAACGGCCGTTTTTCGGCCTTTTTGGGGCAGAGAGCGCGCAAAAAGGTGTACCTTTTTGCGCAGCTGCAAAAAGCGGAAAAAATCCGGAAAAAAGGATTAAGTTTCGGCCAAAGCGCCCGCATATGCTTAGTGAAAGGGCAGGGAATGCAGCAAAATCACCAGTGCCTCAACAGAAAAACAGCCGCGCAAAAAGGTACACCTTTTTGCGCGGCTGTTTTTTGGCTGAATTTAGCCGTTTTCGGCTGCTTTTGTTTTTGCGGCCTTTTTGCGGCGGCCTTAACGCGGCTGCTGCGCGGCCTTTTGCGGCGGCTTTTTTGGCGCTTTTGCAAATCGGCAAATTACGGGCGCTGGCCCATGCCGCCCTCCAGCGTGAGGGTTTCGCCGTTCATATACTTAAAGTCCGGCGAAGCCAGCTGCACGCAAACACGGCCAATTTCCAGCTCGGCGTCGCCGTAGTGGCCGGCCGGCGGCATATGCACGTTTGCCTTAAAAGCGTCGGGATATGCCTTTTCGAACTGCTCCAGCTGCGCCGTCCAGGCCAGCGGGCAAACAATGTTCACGTTGATGCCGTCCTTGCCCCACTCGTTGGCGGCAACGCGCGTAAGGCCGCGGATGCCCTCCTTCGCGGCGGCATACGAGCACTGGCCATAGTTGCCGAACAGCCCCGCGCCGGAAGCAAAGTTGATTACGGAGCCTTTGGTCTCCTTCAGATGCGGATAGCACGCCTTCATATAATAGAAGGTGGCGTACAGGCCGGAGAACAGCGCCAGATTGAACTGGTCGGTGGTGTGCTCGGCGATAGGTACGCCGGAGGCCGAGGCCTGCGCGTTATTGATGAGCACGTCGATGCGGCCGAACGTCTTCATCGTTTCGTCAACCACGCTCTGCACCACGGCCTCGTTGTCCGCGCCGGCGTTTACGTCGGCCTGCATGATCAGCACCTGGATACCGTACAGACGCTCCAGCTCCTCCTTCGCGTCCTCCAGCTTTTTGACATTGCGGCCGGTGATAACAAGATTCGCGCCCTCTTTGGCGTAGGCGGTGGCGATGCCGTAGCCAATGGAGCCGCAGCGCCCGTCGCTTAAAACAGCGCGGCCGGCGCCAGTGATGATCGCGGTTTTACCGGTTAAAAAACCCATGATGATAAACCTCCTTTAAATGATCCCGATTTGCTTGAAGATCGGGCGCTCGATTGAGTGTGTTTATATTTTAACATACCGTGCTGCATATGCCAATATCCCGCCGGATGTTTTTACAGGAAATTCATACTTTTTTCTGCGCCCCCCTTGCCTGCGCGGCCCTTTTTGCCCTGCGCTTTGCCGGAGCTGTCGGATATGTGAAAAAATTGTAAAAGTTAAAATTTTCACCGGTTTTTTGAGCGAAAGGCTTGACATACTAAAAAAGTGTTGTAAAATAAAATTAGCACTCAACAGTATAGAGTGCTAAAACATCCGAGGGGAGGATGGTGTGCGCGATGCCAATCGACGACCGAAAACAGCGCGTTCTGCGGGCCATTGTAATGCTTTACGGCGCGCAGGGCGAGCCGGTGGGCAGCGGCCTGCTGGCGCAGCAGCTCGGCCATGCGGTGTCCAGCGCCACACTGCGCAACGAGATGGCGGCGCTTACCAAGCTGGGCCTGCTCGAACAGCCGCACACCAGCGCGGGGCGCGTGCCCAGCGCCAAGGGGTACCGATATTACATTGATCACCTGCTGGATGCGAGCGCCTGCCTTCCCCCCGAGGAACAGCGGCAGGTAAAGCTGCTGTTTTGCGAAATGGATCACGACCCCGAGCGCCTGGCGCAGAGCGCTGCGCGGGCGCTGGCAGACCTAACGGGCTGCTGCGTGGTTGCCACCACGCCCAAAAGCGAAGATCTGCGCATTGCGCACTACGAGGTAATGCAGGTGGGGCGCTATACCGCCGCGGTGCTTGCCGTTACCAGCGCGGGCGGCGTGCGCACCCGCACGGTAAAGCTGGATGTTGCGCTGCGCGCGCAGGACGCGGGGCGCCTGGCCGAAACGCTGAACCGCCACCTCACGTTCCGCAGTGCGGCGGATGTGCGCGACGAGCAGCTGCGCGCGGCGGGGCAAAGCCTTGGCGCGGGCGGCGCGGTGTATTATCCGGTTCTTTCGGCGGCGGTAACGCTGCTGCGCGAGGCCGGGCGCGCGAACGTGTATCTGGAGGGGCAGGAGCATCTGCTGAGCTGTTCCGCGTATGCGGAGAGCTTCCGCACACTGATGGAGTTTTTCAGCGATACGGATGCGCTCAAACGCTACATCAGCCCCCGAACGGAACGCACGACCATTCTGCTGGGCGACGAGCTGCCGGAATACCCCATGCCGGGCTTTTGCCTGATGACAAAGCGGTATTTGGCGGGTGGCGGTTCCACGGGCGCTATTGCCCTTGTGGGCTCCACGCGGATGCCGTACCGGGAAATGATCCCAAGGCTGGAATATTTTGCGCTGCTGCTTGGCGAGTATATGTCGGGCAAGGCGCAGGGTAAGACACAGGAGGAGACATAGCATGGCACAGACACAGCACGAGCGCAGGCAGCCTGCGCAGCCGCCCGATGCCGCGCAGGCGGCCCGCGAACAGGCCAAGGCCCCGCAGGCGCCCGAAAATGCGCCAAACGGGCAGGAGTGCGCCGGGGCGGCGCAGGCCGCCCCCCCGGGGAACGAAAGCCCCCGGGAGGAACACGCTGCCGGCCCCGGCGGCGCGCAGGAAGGGGCCGCGCCGGCGGCAGAAGCAAAAGCCGGCGCCGAAGGCGAGCCGGAACCGGCCGCGGCCAAGGCCTCGAAGGCGGGCGAGACGGCCTCGCTGAGGACAAAGGTAGAACAGCTGGAAAAAAAACTGGCCGAATCGAAGGATGCGCTTTTGCGCACCGCGGCGGAATACGAAAACTTTCGCAAGCGCAGCGCGCGCGAGCACGACGCCGCGTTCGACGGCGGCGTGAGCTTTTCGGTAACGGCGCTGCTGCCCGTGCTGGATACGCTGGAGCTGGCCGCAAACGCCGAAACGGCGGACGAAAGCTATAAAAAGGGCGTGCTGATGACGCTGGAGCAATGCCGTACCGCGTTTGAAAAAATGGGCGTAAAGGAAATTGAGGCGCTGGGAAAACCCTTCGATCCGGAGCTGCACGCCGCCGTAATGCAGCAGCCCGCCACCGAGGAAACGCCGTCCGGCACGGTGGCGCAGGTGATGCAAAAGGGCTATCTGCTGCACGAGAAGGTTGTGCGCCACGCCATGGTGGCGGTGGCGGAGTAGCCGGAGGAGACATCCGATTTAATTTCAATTTAAAATAAGGAGAGAGTTATTATGGGAAAGATCATTGGTATCGACCTTGGCACAACAAACAGCTGCGTTTCCGTGATTGAAGGCGGCGAGCCGGTTGTCATTGCAAACGCCGAGGGCGCGCGCACCACGCCGTCCGTTGTGGGCTTCACCAAAACGGGCGACCGTCTGGTGGGCCAGGTGGCAAAGCGTCAGGCTATCACAAACCCCGACCGCACCATTTCCTCCATCAAGCGCCAGATGGGCACCGATCACAAGGTGGACATCGATGGCAAAAAGTACACCCCGCAGGAGATCAGCGCCATGATCCTTGCAAAGCTGAAGGCCGACGCCGAGAGCTATCTGGGCGAGAAGGTAACAGAGGCCGTTATCACCGTGCCGGCGTATTTCAACGACAGCCAGCGCCAGGCCACAAAGGACGCGGGCGCCATCGCGGGGCTGGACGTAAAGCGCATCATCAACGAGCCTACGGCCGCGGCGCTGGCCTACGGCGCGGATAAAGAGAACGATCAGAAGATTATGGTGTACGACCTTGGCGGCGGCACGTTCGACGTCTCCATCATCGAGATGGGCGACGGCGTTACGGAGGTGCTCTCCACCGCGGGCGATACGCACCTCGGCGGCGACGATTTCGACCAGCGCATCATTGATTGGCTGGCCGACGAGTTCAAGAAGGAAAACGGCGTGGATCTGCGCAGCGACAAAATGGCCGCGCAGCGCCTGAAGGAGGCCGCCGAGAAGGCGAAGATCGAGCTTTCCGGCGTGGCCAGCACGGCCATCAATCTGCCGTTCATCACGGCGGACGCCAACGGCCCGAAGCATCTGGATACCACGCTCACGCGCGCGAAGTTCAACGAGCTTACGGCAGACCTGGTGGAGCGCACGATGGGCCCGGTGCGCCAGGCGCTGAAGGACGCCGATCTTTCGCCCAGCGGGCTGAACAAGGTGCTGCTGGTGGGCGGCTCTACGCGTATTCCGGCCGTGCAGGACGCCGTGAAAAACTTTATGAAGACCGAGCCCAGCAAGGGCATCAACCCGGACGAGTGCGTTGCCATCGGCGCCGCCATTCAGGGCGGCGTTCTGGGCGGCGACGTGAAGGGCCTGCTGCTGCTGGACGTTACCCCGCTCAGCCTCGGCATCGAGACGATGGGCGGCGTGTGCACCAAGATCATCGACCGCAACACCACCATCCCCACCAAGAAGAGCCAGATCTTCTCCACCGCCGCCGACAATCAGCCCTCCGTTGAGGTGAATGTGCTGCAGGGCGAGCGCGAATTTGCGCGCGACAACAAATCGCTGGGCACCTTCCATCTGGACGGCATCGCCCCGGCGCCGCGCGGCATTCCGCAGATTGAGGTGACGTTCGATATCGACGCGAACGGCATTGTGAACGTTTCGGCGAAGGATCTGGGCACGGGCAAGGAGCAGCACATTACGATTACTTCCTCCACGAACATGAGCAAGGACGATGTGGAGCGCGCGGTGCGCGAGGCCGAGCAGTATGCGGCCGAGGACAAGAAAAAGCGCGAGGAAGTAGACCTGCGCAACGGCGCCGACCAGATGGTGTTCCAAACCGAAAAGGCCATGAACGAATTTGGCGATAAGGTCTCCGAGAGCGAAAAGGCCGATGTAACGGCCAAGGTGGACGCGCTGAAGGAAGCGCTGAAGGGCAGTGATCTGGAGGCCGTTAAGGCAAAGCAGGAAGAGCTGCAGAAGGCCTTCTACGCGGTGAGCGAGAAGATCTACAAAGAGGCCGCGGCGGCCGGGCAGGCCGCGGGCGCGCAGGGCGCCGGCCCGGATATGGGCGGCCAGCCCGGCGCGGGCGGCGGCAATGGCGGCAGCGGCGGCGACAACGTGGTGGACGCCGAGTACCGCGAGGTATAAGCCACATCCCGCATTCAGCATTCGGCGGGGACGGCCGGAGCAGGCCGTCCCCTGCCGATTTTTGCGCCGGCCCCTTTTTTCGCAAAAAACGGCCTTTCGCCCGTTTGGGGCCCAAAAAAGCCGCAGGGAGCCGGAGAATAACCCGGAAGAAATCAAGGTGAAAAAGTATGGCTGAAAAACGCGATTACTACGAGGTGCTTGGCATTGCCAAGACGGCCTCGGAGGACGAGATCAAAAGCGCCTACCGCAAGCTGGCGAAAAAATACCACCCCGACCTGAACCCCGGCAACAAAGAGGCCGAGGAAAAGTTCAAAGAGGTTGGGGAGGCCTACGAGATCCTGAGCGATGCGCAAAAGCGCGCCCGGTACGATCAGTTCGGCCACGCGGGCGTCGATCCCAATTACGGCGCGGGCGCGGGCGGCTTTGGCGGCGGCTTCGGCGGTGTGGATCTGGGCGATCTGTTTGGCGATCTGGGCGATATCTTCGGCATGGGCGGCGGGCGCCGCCGTGCAAACCCGAACGCGCCGCGCAAGGGCAGCGACATCCGCGTTAGCTTGGCGCTTAGCTTTATGGAGGCCGCGCACGGCTGCACCAAAACCGTGAGCGTGAACCGGCAGGATGTCTGCACCGAGTGCGGCGGCAGCGGCGCGGCCAAGGGCACCAGCCCCGATACCTGCCCGGATTGCCGCGGTACGGGCTATGTAACGGTGCAGCAGCGCACGCCGTTTGGCGTAATGCAGAGCTCGCAGCCCTGCACGCGCTGCGGCGGCAAGGGCAGGATCATCAAATCGCCGTGCTCCAAGTGCCACGGCAGCGGCAAGACCGGCAGCACCAAGCGCGTGGAGGTAAAGGTGCCGGCCGGCATTGACGACGATCAGAGCCTGTGCCTGCAGGGCCTGGGCGACGCGGGCATCAACGGCGGGCCGAACGGCGATCTGTACGTAATTGTAACGGTGCGCCCCGACGCGATGTTCGAGCGCGACCGCTTTGACGTACATGTCACGGTGCCCATCACCTACAGCCAGGCGGTGCTGGGCGCGGAGGTGGAGGTGCCCACCATCGACGGCAAGGTAAAATACGATGTGCCCGAGGGCACGCAGAGCGGCACGGTGTTCCGCCTGCGCGGCAAGGGCATTCAGTATATCCGCGGCCGCGGCCGCGGCGATCAATACGTGCACGTTGTGGTAGAGATCCCGAAAAAGCTGACGAAAACGCAGCGTGAAGCGCTGAAAAAGTTTGAGGATACGCTGAAGGACGACAACTACGAGCAGCGCAAGGGCTTTTTTAAAAGCCTGCGCGATAAATTTGAAAACGGCTGATGCCGATGACGCCGGCCGGGCGGGCCCGGCAGAGCGGCAGATCCGGCTGGGCGGCAAAAACCAAGCCCGCGGCATAAGCGCTTTTAAAAAAACAATGTGAAAACAGTGTGCAAAAATCGGCGCCCCTTTTGGCAGGTTCAAGCCAAAAAGGGCGCCGATCTGCCGTTTGCGGCGCTTTTTGCGCAAATTGCGGCCGCGCTTTTATTCTGCGGCCGGCCTTCTTTGATAAAAATGCCCTTGCGTACTGGCATTGCATCATTGAAAAGACATCCGGGAAAGACGTTCGGCAGCTTTCCCGGATACGGAAAACAAAAGGCTTTGCGCGAAAAATAAAAGGGGTTACGCGCCGTCCTCCCGCACAAAATACGAGGCCGCCACGGCGGGGGCGTTTTCGGCCAGCTCGTAGCGCCCGCGCGACCAGGTGCCGGGGATTACGCCCGCGCGGTATTGGGGCGGCTCTTTGAACAGGAACCCGAAAATGCGTTCATAATCATACAGCTCCACCGCCGTCAGGTTGGAGGAGCTGTCTGCCAAAGCCGCGCGCAGCGCGTCCGGAACGGTTTCGGCAAGGGTCTCTGCGCCCACGCGCAAAAACGCGAGATACCCTTCCGCGCGCAGCAGCGTCTGCAGATCCGGTTCGGCGGCGTTTGCCGCCAGCACATCGGCAAACATGCGCGGCGTCAGCGTTACGGTGTCCACGCCGGGCACGCTCAGCCGCAGCTCGGCCAGCGCATCGGCAGGCAGATAATTTGAAAGCGGAATGCGCGCCGTGCCAAAATCCTTTGTCAGCTCCACAAGGGTATCCGCTGTGCAGTACAGATAATTGTCCACCTCGAGGGAAAGCGTTTCCTCAATGGCGGCCGCCGCCTGCGCCGGGCCGGCCTGCTCGGCGGCCTCGGCCAGCGTCAGGGGCTGGCCGCCCGCCAGCATTACGGTTTCGCCGGGCAGCGCGGCGGTGCACACCTCGCCCAGGCGCGCGTCAAAGCGGAGCAGCACAAAGGTTTCCGGCTGCGTGGGGCCGGTCATCAGCAAAAAGGTGCGCGCGTTGCCCGTTGCAGGCTGTGCAATGGGAATGCCGCTTTGCGCGGTATCCACAGGCGCGGTGCGCGTCATCATCACGGCGGCCGCCGCAAGGTAGATGGGCACGATCACGGCCAGCGTGCCGAACAGAGAACAGAAAAACGCCTTCAGCTTTCTCATATACAGCAGCTCTTTTCGTTTGAAATGTATATATTTTGGCCGTTTTGCGCACGGTATATACAAGAGGAAGAGCGCTGCTTTTTTGCCGGTACGCAGAAAACGCGCCGCCCGCAGGCGCGCTCCTCCGCAATGAAACAGGCGGGAGGGCAAACCGGCCCAAGGCGGTGGTTCGCCCTCTCTGCGGAAAGGAAAACCGTATGGAAACATTAACACAGGAACAGCTGCGTGCCGCTGCCCGCATTCAAAACCCGGAGGTGCGCGCCATTGTTTTGCAGCCGCCGAGCGATACCGATCCGAACGGCAGCTATACGGGCGTACCGGCCGACGGCAGCAAGCCCGTGCAGGACGCGGACGACCTGTGACGCGGCCTGCGGCGCGCGGGCAAAACAGGCTGCAGGCGTTTTTGCAAAAATGCCCGTGGAGCATCCTTGCGGCGGGGGCCGCCATTCAAATTTTAACGGGCGTGCCCTCGGCGTGGGGCGTGTTCCAGCGCGGCGTGTGCGAGGGCTATGCGCTCAGCGCCGGGAGCGCCTCGATGATCTTTAGCCTGACAATCGGCTTTTTTGGCGTGGGATGCATTCTGGGCGGTTTGCTGCAGGATCGGCGCGGCCCGCGCGCCGCGGGGATTGCGGGCGCGGTGCTGCTTGCGGGAGGCTTTTGCGCGGCGAGCATTGTTCCGGCGGGGGCTCCCTGGCTGTTTTACGCCGCCTTCAGCATGCCGGTGGGGCTGGGCTGCGCGTTTTTATACCCGGCGGTAATGTCCTGCGCGCAAAAGTGGTACGCCGGCCGCAAGGGGCTCGCCACAGGCGTCATCGGCGGCGCGGTGGGGGCGTCCGGCGCGGTGCTTACGGTGTGCGGCCGGTTTTTGATCGGCCGGTGGGGCATCCGCGCCGCGTTTTGCATTTTGGGCGCAGCAATGCTGCTGGTGTGCGGCGCGGGCGCCTCGATCCTGGAAAACCCGCAGGCGCCCCCAAAGGGCGGCACCGCGCCGGAACGCCGGCCCAAACAGGCGGCCGCGCAAAAAAAGGAGGCCGGGCGCGCATGCAGCGCCCGGCCGCTCCCCCCAAAAACGGGCAAAAGCAGGGACGAAACCGGGAGCGAAAATGAAGGCATAAACGGGAGCGAAAGCGAGGGCATAAACGGGGGAGCGCAGGAGCAGGCGCACAATTACACCGTGCGCGAAATGCTGCGCACCCCGCAATACTGGCTGCTGTTTGCGGTGGTGGGCCTTGCGACGCCGTCGGTACTGCTGTTCAGCCCTGTGATCGTAGAGCTGGCGCAGGAGCGCGGCCTTTCCGAGACGGCGGCGCTGGCCTGCATTGTGGTGGGGTCTGTTTTTTCGGCGGCGGGCCGCCTGCTGATGCCGTGGCTGAGCGACCGCATTGGCCGGCGCTATACCGATATGTTGCTGCTGGGGGCGCTCTGCGGGCTTTCGGTGTGGTTTGCGTTCGCGGCAGGATGGCAGGTACTGCTGGTGTACAGTCTGCTGACGTTTTGCTATTCGGGCGAGGCGGCGGTAATCCCCGCCGCGGGAACCGATCTGTTCGGCGCAAAGCATGCGGGCGTAAATTATGGCTTTTTGGCTCTGGGCATGAGCGCGGGCAGCGTGGGCTTTCCGTTGCTGGCGCGCAGCATAACAAATGCCGCCGCGCGCCACATCATCGCGGCCTGCGCCCCGGCCGCCGGCTTTGTGTGTTTGTGCTTTTTAAAGCCCACGCACGGAAAACGGCTTTGAGCGGAAGGGAAGAACAGGCCTATGGCCGGCGCGGCCCGCCTTGCCGGCCGGCGCCGCAGCGGGGAACCGGCACACAAGATCGAGGCCGGGCCCCTGCGGGCCCGGCAAAAGAAAAGGGCGGCGCGCCGGCGCCGCCCTTTTAGCGTGTAACGTATCCGTTCAGCCCTCTGTGATTACGGGATCCGGCTGCGGCTGGGATTCCTCGAGCGTCAGCGATACGGTGAGAATCTGCCCGCCGCGCACCACCTGCACCTCGATGGTATCGCCCACCGCGTGCTCGCCGAGAATGCCCGTAATATCCGATGTGGAGCCTACGGCCGTGCCATCGATGCCAATAAAGCGGTCGCCCGGCGCAAGACCGGCGCGCTCGGCCGGGCCGTTTTCGTTTACGCTCTGCACGTATACGCCCGCCTGATTTACGCCGTACTGGTACGCGGTCTGCGTGTTGTTGATATCGATCACCATCACGCCCATGGCTGGGCGGCCCGTAACATACCCGTTGCTGATCAGTTCCTCGGCCACGCGGATGGCCGTGTTGATGGGAATGGCAAAGCCCAGGCCCTCGGCGTCGCTGTCCGAGGATTTTGCATTGACAATGCCGATCAATTCGCCGCGCGCGTTGAACAGCCCGCCGCCGGAATTGCCCGGGCTGACAGCCGCGTTCATCTGCAGCAGCTGCATGGACTGATTGTTCACCGTCACGTCGCGATCCAGTGCCGAGATGATGCCGTCTGTCACCGTGCCGCCGAGCCGTCCGAGCGGGTTGCCCACGGCCAGCACAAATTCGCCCACCTGCAGGCTGTCCGAATCGCCGACAATCGCGGGCGAAAGGCCCTCGGCCTCGATTTTCAGCACGGCGACGTCGGTTTTGGAATCCGAGCCGACAACGGAGGCCTCATACTCCGTGCCGTCGTTCAGCCGCACGCGGATCTGTGTGGCACCGTTTACAACGTGGTGGTTCGTGACCAGATAACCGTCCTGAGAGATGATCACGCCGCTGCCCGCGCCGCTCTCGACATACTCGCCGAAAAAGCGGTTTGTGGTAACGGCCTCCGTTGTTACCTCCACAACGCTTGGCCCCGCCTTGGCAGAGATCTCCGGCACGGAAAGCGTGCCGGCGGAATGGGTTGGCGACAGGCTCGTGCCGTCGGAGGCAGCTGTGGGCGCCTGATAGATCACCGGGCCGCTCGGCGCTTGCCCGCGCGCGAGCACACCGCCCCAGTAGCCGCCGCCGAATCCGGCCGCGCCGCACACCGCCACCAGCGCCGCGCATGCGGCGATGCGCCGGGCCGTTCCGCCTTTTTTCTTCTGCGAAGCAGGCGATTGCACGGGCGGCATGCCCGGGGCGGCCGACATGCCCCGCTGTTCGGTATATGGTAGGCCAGCGCCGCCCGCGCCGGCCGCCGCATCTCTGCCGCCTGCGGCATCGGCGCCGTTTGCCGCGCCGGTGTCGTTCGCGCCGTTCGGATATAAGTTGCTGTAATCATATTCCCAATTGTGATTCATGGTTCAACATCCTCCTTTGTATATGCCGATGCTGATGTAGGATACTGTCTTTAGTATATGTCCCGATTGTGACAGAAACATCATAGGGATGTGAAAAAAACGTGAAACCGCCCGCCTCTGCGCACGGGCGGCGCAGAAAACGGGCGGCGGTTACCGTTGGGGCGGCGCGGCAAGACAAAAATCCCGGCGCGGGGATACAGCCGGCTTTAAAACGCCAGCATATGGCCGGTAAAGCCGTAAATGGCAAGCGCAAGGATGCCGATATACAGCAGCGTAATGGGCAGGCCGCGGAAGGTGGCGGGCACGGCTTCGCTTTGCAGGCGCTCCTGCGCGCCGCGCACAAGCGCCACGGCCATCACATAGCCCACGCCGCTGCCCAGCGCAAAGCCGAGTGTCTGTGTAAACGTAAAATTCTGGATCGTGCTCAGCAGCAGCGTGCCCAGAATGCAGGTATTGAAGGTGGCCATCGGCAAAACGGCCACGATCTCGCGCGCGCCGTGCACGCGAAAGCAGATCACAACGACCAGCAGCACCACAAAAAACGCCGCCGCGCTGCACAGAACCATCACAAGCGGCCGCAGATAGATCCAGAAGGCGCTTGCGAAAAGCCACCGGTTTACAAAAAAGCCCATCATCGCGCTGATGATCTGCACCGCGCACAGCAGCGCGCCAAAAACGAGCGAGCCCACCTCATCGTCCTCCGACAGCTTTACAAGGCGGGAGACCCCCAGCGAGCGGGTGAAGACTGCGTTCTGCGCAAATACCGCGATCACCGCGTAGGCAAAAAACGAGCCGAGCGCGCGCAATACTTCTGTCATAGCGGCTCCACCTCCAGGCTCATCTGCTTTTTCACGCCGGCAGCGGCGGCGCGCCAGACGCACATAACCAGCGCCGTCACCATAAAACCGCCGCTGGGCAGCTGTGCCATCGGGAACAGCGCCCCGCCGATCACGGGCGAGCCGAACAGCGTGCCGAGACCCAAAATCTCGCGCAGCGCCGAGATGAACAGCAGCGCCGCGATATATCCGCAGGATGTGATCAGGCCCTTGCGCAGCGCGGTGCGGGTGCGCTCGCGCTGCGGGCGCTCGTACCGCTTCAGCACGATGGGATCCGCCACCAGCAGCGGCAGATACAGTCCCAGCAGCGCAAGCTCTGCCGGGGTATACAAAAGCCCCATCAGATACCGCGCGCCCACGTATACCGCCCCCGCCGTGAGCGCGTAGATGAGCCCGCGAAAGCGAAAATACGAAAACCGGCTCAGCAGCGCGGCCAGCACACGGGTGGGCGTCAGCAGCAAAAGCACGGCGGTAGACAGCATGATGCCGTTCTTCAGCGTGGTGGCCGCTACAATCAGCGGCGCGAGCCCCAGCCCCTGCATAATGACGGGGTTGTTCAAAAAGACGCGGTCGCGCCGGGCGCGTTTTTCCACCGAGGCCTGCAGCGGCTCGTGTTGCAGCTCACTCATGCGCGCACCCCCTTTTGCGGGGCTCTGCGGGAGAACAGGCTGTCGAGCGGGGCGGACAGCGCGTTCACCGCCAGCACCGCAAAGCATACGCCCGTATCGTAAGAGCCAAAATAGCGGAACATCATCGTCATAAAGCCGAGCAGCAGCCCATAGGCGAAATGCGCGCGCGTGTTTTTGGGCCGTGTTACGGGCTCGTTGATCAAAAACACCGCCGCAAAAATCAGCGCGCCGGAGAGTATCTCGTACCGCAGCGAAAGCAGCCGGGTATCCAGATACAGCCAGGGCGGTTCCAGCCCCAGCGTATTGACGCGCGGATAGAAAAACGCCACTGCTGCACAGGCCAGCAAAAAGCCCAGCGGCACGCTGAGCGTGATGCCGCGGCGCATCCACAGATACATGGCGCATGCGATGATCACCAGCACCGATGTTGTGCCGATGGGCCCGGCGTAGCTGCCGAGAACCAGATCGAACAGGCTTGTGTTGGGCACGCCGCCCGCGCGCAGCGTATGGGCGGCGCTCTCCAGCAGCGTAACGCCGCTTACATCAAACAGGCCGATCTCGGAAAACGGCGTGGGGTAAAAAAGTACCTGGCCGGGCCAGCTGACGGCGGCCACGGCATAGCCCAGCGCCGACGGGTTGAACGGATAATGCCCGTATCCGCCAAACGCGTGCTTGCCCAGCATCGTTGCCACGATAACGCTCACGATCACCACGTAATAATGCACTGTGGCGGGCAGTAGCATCACCAGCACCAGCGCGGCGGGGATGCTGCTGTTTTCTTCCCGATTGTGCGTGTGGCTGCGCAGCCACGCAACCAAGTGATCGCACAGCATGGCAGTGAACGCTGCCACCAAGCACAGCCCAATGGGGCGCATGCCGTAAAAAAACGTTGCAAGCGCCAAAAGGGGCAAAATCATAAATACGATGTCGCGGTTCGCTTCGTAAGAGCCGGGCCGCTGGAGGGACAGCGCGGATTCATTGCTCATAAGGCTTGCCTCTTTTCCTGTATCTGCGGATATCGGGTTTGCGATAAAAGCCCGCCCGGGGCCTTTACAAACGATTCGGTTTTCTGCCCTGCCGCCCTGCGGGGCGGTTTGGGGCGCTGCCCTTGGCGAATGCGCGGAAGGCGCCTGCCCTGCCGCCCTGCGGGGCGGTTTGGGGTGCTGCCCTTGGCTAATGCGCGGAAGGCGCGGCGCCGCAGGCGCAGCGCAGCGCGGCAATCGCCTCGGCGGGGTGCGGCGCATGGAACACGGCGCTGCCTGCCACCAAGATATCTGCGCCCGCGTTTTTGCACAGCGGCGCGGTGGAAAGATTGACGCCGCCGTCCACCTCAATTTGGAGCGCAAGGCCGCGCCGGTCTGCCTCGGCGCGGATGACGGCGATCTTTTCCACGGCCTGCGGCAGAAATTTCTGCCCACCGAAGCCCGGCTCCACGCTCATCACCAGCACCAGCTCCAGCTCGTTCAGATACGGGAACACCGCCTCGGGCGGCGTACCGGGCCGGATGCTCAGGCCCGCCTTGCGCCCGGCCGCATGAATGGCGCGGATCGTGCGCCATGGGTCGCTCTCCGCCTCCAGATGGAACGTGAGCAGCGAAGCGCCCGCTTCGCAAAAGGGAGCCACATATTGCAGCGGATGCCGGATCATCAAATGCACATCATAAAAAGCGGGCAGGCGCGCGCTCAGCGCGGCCAGCACCGGAACACCGAGGCTGATGTTCGGCACGAACGAGCCGTCCATCACGTCGATATGCAGCATGTCGGCGCCCGCGTTCAGCGCTGCGGCACAGCTTTCGCCAAGCCGGGTAAAGTCTGCCGCCAGGATCGAGGGAGAAAGCTTTATCATGCGATACCTCTTTTGTAACTGCGCCATTCTAACCGGCAAAGCCATCGGGGCGCCTTTGGGGCCGGCCCAAGGCGCTCGGCGGCCGCGGTGCGGCCGCCCGCCGCTGCAAAAACGCGGCCAAAAGAAAAACGGCGCCGAACGGTGCATAAGCATATATTACCGCATTTTTCCCAAAAAAGCAAATCGAATGCGCAAAAGCAAAAAAACGTTCCAAAAGCCCCGCCAGAGAAACGCCCCCCGCCGCCTCCCCCGCCCGGGGAAAACGCAGCGTGCGGGGCGGGGGATCGGATGTTTTCGCTTAGGGAAGCGCACTATGCGGGGCGGGGGGATCCGGCGGCGTTCCTGACGTTTGCCGGCCACGGGGCCCCGCGTCCGCCCGGGCATCGGCTCCAAGGCTTCGCCGATGCTTCTTCCGGGCTCCCACTGCCCCATGCCCGTCTGCTCTTACAGGAACATCCGCCACCTCCCCGCCCGGAAAAGCGCACTATGCGGGGCGGGGGGATCCGGCGGCGTTCCTGACGTTTGCCGGCCACGGGGCCCCGCGTCCGCCCGGGCATCGGCTCCAAGGATTCGCCAATGCTTTCTCCGGGCTCCCACTGCCCCGTGTCCGTCTGCTCTTACAGGAACATCCGCCGCCTCCCCGCCCGGGGAAAGCGCACTATGCGGGGCGGGAAAGCGCCGCCGGCCTTGACATTCCCCCGTTTGCGCTTATAATAATACTATATCAATCGAGAAATATCAATCAAAGAAGGCCTTTGGGGCAAATGCCGCAAAGCCAAGGAGCTATTATGCCAAAAGAAAAACCGCTGATCCCTATGCTCATCGGCGCGGATATGAACTGCTATTCGATGGCGCGCACGTTCCACGAGGCATATGGCGTAACCTCTTACGCGTTCGGCCGCTGGGCGATGGGCGAGACGATGGCCTCGCGCATCGTGCGTTTTACTGCCGTGCCGGAGATCGATACCGCAGGCGTATTGCTGCGGACGATTACACAATTCGCCGCCGCGCACAAAGAAGCGGCCGTTGTTGTGCTGGGCTGTACCGATGATTATGCCAGTCTGCTGATCGATCTGCGGGACCGTCTGCCCGAAAACTGCACCGCGCCCTATATCACCCCCGCGCTGCGGGATCAACTGGTATCCAAGGCCGATTTTTATAAAATGTGCGAGCGCTATGGCATTCTGTATCCCAAAACCTTCTGCGCACACGGCCCGCTTTCGGCCGAAGCGCTGGGCGAACAGGCGCTGGGCTTTTCGTATCCCGTTATCGTCAAACCGTCCAGTAGCATTTTGTACTGGAAGCACCCGTTCGACGGCATGAAAAAGGTATATACCGCCGATTCTCCCGCCGAGGCGGCAGCAATCCTTGCGCAGATCTACGGCGCAGGCTATCCGGATATCGTGCTTTTGCAGGATAAAATTCCCGGCGACGACAGCGCCATGCGCGTGCTGACGGCCTATTGCGGCCGGGACGGCAAGGTGAAGCGCATGTGCCTTGGCCATGTGGGGCTGGAGGAGCACACGCCCAAGGCGCTGGGCAACCACGCGGCCATCCTTACGGAATACAACGAGCCGCTGATGCAAAAGCTGCGCGCGTTTCTGGACGACATCGGCTATACGGGCTTTGCCAATTTCGATATCAAGCACGACAGCCGCGACGGGAGCTGCCGCGTGTTCGAGATCAATTTGCGGCAGGGGCGCAGCAACTACTATATGACAGGCGCGGGCGAAAACCTGGCCCGTCTTGTGGTGGAGGACGCCGTGCTGGGGCACGACCTCGGCCCGTGCCGGATGTGCCAAAAAGAGGCGTTCTGGCACAGTGTGCCGCGCGGCGTGGTGTACCGCTATGTAAAGGACGCGGCGTTTGTGGCGCAGGCGAAAAAACTGGCGCGTCAGGGCAAAGAGACCGTCACGCTGGATTACGCGTTCGATCTGCGGGGAAACCCCAAGCGCTTCGCATATTATCTGATCCATATGCAAAGATACTATAAAAAGTTTAAGTTGTACGCCCGGTAACGGGCGGCCAGACGAAACAGGGGAGGCTTGCCGGATGGATCGACCCTTGCCGAAGGTGCTCGGCATTTTGGGCGGGCTTGGCCCGATGGCGACGGTATATTTTTACGAGCTGCTCACGCGGCACACAAAGGCCGCGCGCGATCAGGATCATATCGATGTGATCATCAACAGCCGTGCCACCACGCCCGACCGCACGGCCTATATCCTCGGCGAAAGCACGCAGAACCCATTCGACATCATGGCCGAGGACGCGGCGCGGCTGGTGACGTTCGGCGCGGACGTTCTGGCCATCCCCTGCAACACCGCCCACTATTTTTACGACAGGCTGAACGCCACGATCCCCATTCCCATCCTGAACATGGTGGAGGAAACCGTGCGCACCGCTTTGCGCGGCGGCTGCCGTCGGCTGGGCGTGCTGGCCACCACGGGCACCGTGCAGACGGGCACTTATCAGCGCATGTGCGCCCGCTGCGGCCTTAACTGCGCCGTGCCGGACGAGGCGGCGCAGCAATGCGTGATGGAAGTGATCTACCGCGACGTAAAACAGGGCAAACGCGCCGACCCCGCCGCGTTTGCGCGCGCCGTCGATTCCCTGCGCGCGCAGGGGTGCGACCGTGTGGTGCTGGGCTGCACCGAGCTTTCGCTTGTAAAGCGGGACGAGGGCCTGGATCCGTTTTATCTCGATTCGATGGAAGTGCTGGCCAAAAGCGCAATCCTCGCGTTTGGAAAAACGCCGGTGGGGCTGGATGAGCTGTAAACAGCGGGCGGTTTGAAACAAACGCCCGGCAAAAAAACGCGGGCCGGCCTGCAGGGCGGCCCCCGCGCGGCGCAGAAGATCTGTTTGCGCGCGCATTCTATTTTCGGGTATTCTGCCCGGCCAAAAGGCATGGAGGAAACAGGCAATGTGCGGATTTATCGGATTCACCGACCACCCCGGCAACGAAAAAGAGATTTTGCAGCGGATGATGGACCGCATCGTGCATCGCGGGCCGGATATGGGCGATTTGTATACGGACGATGGCGTGGCGCTGGGCTTTCGGCGGCTGTCGATCTTGGATCTTTCCGCCGCGGGCGCGCAGCCGATGCGAAGCGAGGACGGCAATATTGTCATCGTGTTCAACGGCGAGATCTATAACTTCCAATCGCTGCGCGAGGAGCTGCAGGCAAAAGGCCACACGTTCCACTGCGCGGCGGACAGCGAGGTGCTCATCCACGGATACGAGGAATACGGCACAAGGCTTGTGGATCATTTGCGCGGGATGTTCGCGTTCGTCATCTGGGATAAAGCGAATCGCCGACTGTTCGGCGCGCGCGATATCTTCGGCATCAAACCGTTCTATTATTATCCCATTCCCGACGGCTCGGGCATTTTGTTCGGCAGCGAGATTAAGGCGTTTTTGGAGCACCCGAAGTTTGTAAAGGCCATTAACGAGAACGCGCTGCGGCCTTATTTGACGCTGCAGTATTCCGCCACGGAAGAGACGTTTTTTAAGGGCGTTTACAAGCTGCCGGCCGCGCATCTGTTCGTTTACGAAAACGGCAGGCTGCGCACCCGCCGCTATTGGGACTGCGAGTTTAAGCCCAAGGAGCAAACCTTCGAGGCCTGCGCCGAAACATTAGACAGCGTGGTGCACGAATCGGTGTCGGCACACCGCATTGCGGATGTGAAGGTGGGTTCGTTCCTCTCGGGCGGCGTGGATTCCAGCTACATCGCGGCCGTGCTGATGCCCGATACCACGTACAGCGTTGGCTTTCGGCAGGATCAATTCAACGAGACGAATTACGCCGCCGAGCTCTCGCAAAAACTGGGTATCCACAACCGCCGCAAGCTGATCACGGCGGACGAGTGCTTTGAGGCGTTCCCGGAGATTCAGTACCATATGGACGAGCCGCAGTCGAACCCATCCAGTGTGCCGCTGTGGTTTTTGGCAAAGCTGGCGCGCGAAGAGGTAACGGTGGTGCTTTCGGGCGAGGGCGCGGACGAGATCTTTGCCGGATACGAGTGGTACGCCGATACGCCCGCGATGGAAAAATACAAAAGGCTGCCGCTGGGCGTGCGCCGCGCGGCGGCGAACGCGGCAAAAAAGCTGCCGTATTTTAAGGGCAAAAATTTCCTCATCAAAAGCGCCGAACGGCCCGAGGATTATTTTTACGGGCAGGCGCTGGTGTTCCCCGAGGCCGAGGCGGACGCGGTTTTGCAGCCCGCCTACGCAAACGGCCCGCAGGCGCACGCGCTGGCGGCGCCCGTTTACGCGCGTGTACAGGGGCAGGACGAGGTGACGAAAAAGCAGTATCTGGATATGAACCTCTGGCTGCCCGGGGACATTCTGCTCAAAGCGGATAAAATGTGCATGGCGCACAGCCTGGAGCTGCGCGTGCCGTTTTTGGATAAAGAGGTGATGGCGTTCGCCGAGACGATCCCCACCGATTACCGCATTCAGGGAACGGACGTGAAGGTGGTAATGCGCCACGCGGCCAACAAAACGCTGCCGGACGAATGGGCAAACCGCCCCAAAAAGGGCTTCCCCGTGCCCATCCGCTACTGGCTGCGGGAAGAAAGATATTACCGCATTGTGAAGGAATATTTTGAAAGCGATTATGCCGCGGTGTTCTTCCGGCCCGATGTACTGCAAAGGCTGCTGGAGGATCACTACCACAGCCGCGCCAACAACCAAAGAAAGATCTGGACGGTGTTCACGTTTTTAGTTTGGTACAAAAGATTTTTTGTCGACGAGAAATAAGAAGTGCGCTGTGGAGAAGAGCGGCAAAGAGAGGAAACAACGTGAAAAAGACAATGCTGCGCCGCAGCCTTGCGCTGCTTTTGGCGCTGGGCCTTGTGCCGGGCTTGGCCGGGTGCGGCAGCGCGGGGATGGATGCGAGCGCCGCCGCGATGTTTTTGCGCAAAGCCGAGGGCACGGTACAGGTTGCCGACGCCGAGGGGCAGGACGTGGAAATTGCGGAAAACCTGGGCCTTTACAGCGGCTATGCCGTGGGCACAAAGGACGAGAGCTTTGCGTGGATTGATCTGGACAAAGTAAAGTTCGCAAAGCTAAACGAAAACAGCGAGGCGGCCGTTACAAAGGAAGACAAAAGCCTTTCGATCGAGATCCGCTCCGGCAGCCTGTTTTTTAATGTTGCCGAGCCCTTGGCCGAGGACGAAACGATGGAGATTTCCGCCTCCTCCATGCTGGTGGGCATCCGTGGCACCTGCGGCTGGGTGGCGCAAAATACAGTCGGTATTTTGGAGGGCACGGTCACCGTCACCGCCGGGCAGGAGACCGCGACGGTCAATGCCGGAGAGATCGTCTATCTGACGCAGGACGGCGCGCTGACGGTGAGGGAGCTTACATTCGCTTCGATCCCCGCCTTTGTGGCGCGGGAGCTTTTGGACGATGAAGCTTTGCAGCAGGCGGTTTTGGAGGCCAGCGGCCTGTATATTCCAACTACTTATGAAGAGCTGTTGAGTGTATTGGAGAAAGGCTCTCTGGGAGGGGAAACCGTATACTCCGAGGAAATCGATTTTGAGGCCGACGGCAGCCCGGAGCTTTTGGTGATCTCGCTGCAGGAGGCGGGCGGGGCTCATGAGGACTTCGCAGAGGAAGGGCATTTTCCGTACCGGCGCATCAGCTTTGGGATCTACCGGAACGGGCCGGAGGGCTTCCGGTTCCTTACCGGTACATTGCCCGTGATCTCTCGGGGAATGTATGCCCAATCCTGTTCGCTGGTGGAGCAGAACGGCAGGCTGTTCCTGCGATGCGTGGGTGAATCGAAGACGACCGGAAGCTTCGTACAATATTACGGTTCGCTTGCCGAGCGGGACGGCGGCATGGAGGAGTGGGGCGAGGTGGATCTCATCCATACCGCAGATGCGTTTTCCTATGTGGCGGGCCATGATGAAAATGGCTTCACGGACAAAGAGCAGGAACAGGTATCTGGCACCCAGACCCCCTACACCTTTGCGGGGGAGATTTACAGAGTCGACGGGATCGATTCGGAATCATGAGGGCATGCAACGCCGCGCCCTGCAAAGCGGGCCTTTCAGGGCGCTTTGGCTTCGGATCTCACCGCCCCTTGAAAGGCAATGCTTTTCAGGGCGCGCAGATCCTGACGGCGGCGTAAAAACTGCCGCTTCGCCGCCCGCCTCAGGCTCAGAAAAGCAATCAAAAAACCGGGCATGCTTCATTCGCGTGCCCCGAAAGGACGGGCCCGAAGGTTGAAGCATTGTAATTTAAGCACAATACCAAAAAAGGGTACACGAAAGCAGGCCCCCGGAGAAGGGCCCAATCAAGCAGGCAGTGGCCGGACGCTCATTGAAAGAGGGAAGGAGCCCGTCCCTCCGAAGATAAGGCTACAGGGTTCCAAGCCCTATGGATGGGTGCCGGAAAGAACATCCGGCACACAGATTGATTCGGTTCAACGCGAAGCGGGGGCCCGCGCGCCTTCACGTGCGCTGTAGGATGCCTGTTTCCTCAAGCACATTTTAACAAATTTTTGACTGCTGCGTCAGAGGCTTCATTCTCTTTGGCGCCCTGCGGCGCAGCGGAAAGGAACGGCCATATCGATGAAAAACAAAAAGACATTCTACATCACTACGCCCATCTATTACCCCAGCGATAAGCTGCACATCGGCCACAGCTACACCACCGTTGTGTGCGACGCCATTGCGCGCTATAAGCGCATGCAGGGCTACGACGTCATGTACCTGACGGGCACCGACGAGCACGGCCAGAAGATCGAGGATAAGGCCGCCGCCAAGGGTGCGGCGCCGCAGGCCTATGTGGACGAGATCGTCGCCGGCATCCGGGAACTGTGGAAGCTGATGAGCATATCGAACGACCGCTTCATCCGCACTACAGACGATTACCATATGGAAAGCTGCCAGAAGATCTTTACGCAGCTGTATGAGCAGGGCGATATCTACAAGGGCGTGTACAAGGGGCATTACTGCAAGCCGTGCGAAAGCTTTTGGACAGACAGCCAGCTGGTGGACGGCAAATGCCCCGATTGCGGGCGCGAGGTGTACGAGGCCGAGGAGGAGGCGTATTTCTTCCGCACCGGCAAGTATGCCGACCGTCTGCTGAAGCTCTATGAGGAAACCCCCGAATTCATCCAGCCCGAGACGCGCAAAAACGAGATGATCGCGTTTATCAAGCAGGGCCTGCAGGACACCTGCGTCTCGCGCACCAGTGTGCAGTGGGGCATCCCTGTGCCGTTCGACCCCAAGCACACGATGTATGTGTGGGTGGACGCGCTTTCAAACTATATCTCGGCGCTGGGCTACGGCAACGGCGCTTATCAGGATTACGAAAAATTCTGGCCCGCCGATCTGCACATTGTGGGTAAAGAGATTTTGCGCTTTCATACCATTTTGTGGCCCGCCATGCTGATGGCGCTGGGCCTGCCGCTGCCCAAACGCGTGTTCGGCCATGGCTGGCTGCTTTTGGACGGCGGCAAAATGAGCAAATCGAAGGGCAATGTCGTCGATCCCGTAGTGCTGTGCGAGCGCTACGGTGTGGACGCGGTGCGCTATTTCCTTTTGCGCGAGATCCCGTTCGGCAACGACGGCAATTTTTCAAACGAGGCGCTCATCAACCGCATCAACGCCGATCTGGCAAACGATCTGGGCAATCTGCTCTCGCGCAGTGTTGCGATGATCGAAAAATACTTCGGCGGCACGCTGCCTGCCGCGCGCGAGGCAGACGCGCTGGACGCGGAGCTGATCGCCCTCACCGAGGCGCTGCCCGGCAAGGTGACGGCGGCGATGGACATGCTGCAGGTGCCCGGCGCGCTGGCGGAGATTTTTAAGGTGGTCCAGCGCGCGAACAAGTACATTGACGAAACCGCGCCGTGGCTGCTGGCGAAGGACGAGGCAAAGCTGCCGCGCCTTGCGGCGGTACTCTATAACCTGTGCGAGGTGCTGCGCACGGCGACGGTGCTGCTCACGCCGTTTATGCCCGGCACCACACCCAAGATGGCGGCCCAGCTGGGCCTTGCCGAAGAGAGCCTGCGTTTTGAAACGCTGGGCAAATTCGGCGGCCTGCCCGAGCCGTTTACCGTGCACAAGGGCGAGGCGCTGTTCCCGCGCATTGATCTCGAAAAAGAATTAGAGGCGCTGGCCGCCGAACGCGAAAAGGCCCTGTCGGCCGCCGCCCAACAGGCAGCTGAAAAAAAGGCCGCGCAGGGTGCCGGGGCCGCCGCGCAGCCTGCGCCCAAAGCGTCGGCCGAGCCCATCGAGCACGAGCCGGAGGTGGATTTTGACGCCTTCTGCAAGGTAGAAATGCGCGTGGGGCTGGTAAAGGCCTGCGAGAACCTGAAAGAGAGCAAAAAGCTTTTGAAGCTGACGATTTTCGACGGCGAGCGCGAGCGCACGATCCTTTCGGGCATTGCCAAATGGTACAGGCCCGAGCAGCTGACGGGCAAAAAGGTGGGCGTTGTGGTAAACCTTGCCCCGCGCTCAATGCTGAGCGGCAAATATGTCTCCGATGGCATGGTGCTGGCGGCGGATACCGCCGACGGCGGCGCGAGTGTGGCGTTTTTTCCGGATGATGTGGCTGCCGGGGCGCGCATTCACTGAGGCGATTTGAGAAAACAGGGCGGCAGGGCAAAAAGGAGAAACCCCATGATTTTTGATACGCATGCGCATTATACCTCCCGCCGCTTCGACGGCCACCGCGACGCGGTGCTGGACAGCCTGCCCGCGCAGGGCGTGGCCGGCGTGGTGGAATGCGGCGTCGATCTTGCCACCAGCCGCGCGGCGCTCGCGCTGAGCCATATGCGGCCATGGATCTTTGCGGCGGCGGGCATTCACCCCGAAAGCCTCATCGAGGAGGATACCTCCACCGTGGCGCAGTTTGGCGGCGATTGGCGCGCCGAGCTCGCCGCCATCGAGCCGCTTTTTGAAGACGCGCGCGTGGTGGCCGTGGGGGAGATCGGCCTCGATCATCACTGGCCCGTGCCCGCCGAGGCGCAGCTTGCGCTGTTTGAGGCACAGCTGTGCCTTGCCGCCGAGCGCGGCCTGCCCTGCCTGGTGCACGACCGCGAGGCCCACGCCGAAACCTATGCGCTCTTAAAAAAATATCGCCCGAAGGGCATTTTGCACGCGTATTCCGGCAGCGCCGAGGACGCGGTATGGATCACGCGGCAGGGCATGCTGCTGGGCTTTGGCGGCGCGCTCACATTCAAAAACGCGCGCCGCGCCGTGGAGGCCGCTGCAGCGCTGCCCCTGGAGAGTATCGTGCTGGAAACCGATTGCCCGTATATGGCCCCGGAGCCGCTGCGCGGCAAAGAGTGCCATTCCGGTATGATCCGCTTCACCGCCGAACGGCTGGCGGAGATCCGGCAGATCCCTGTGGAGGAGGTGCTGCGCGTCACCGAGCAAAATGCCCGCAGGGTGCTTTGCGTATAGGGCAAGCGGAGAAGGATCCACACGCAAAAAGCGGGCCTGCCGCAAAAAAATGCGATCGCAGATTGCACAGGGAAATGGCCGCAAAACAGCGGACCGGCGCCCCTCTTGGCTCTGAACTGCCAGAAGGGGCGCCGGTTTTTTTGCGCTTTTTTCCGAGGGGATATTTTGCAAAGGAGGCTTTTTCACGGCTTCCCAATAAAAAACGTTTTACAGGCCACCGAAAGCGGGTGCCGCAAAGGGTGTTACCGAAGCTCCGGCAGGCTGGCGGCTGCGGCGCTCTGGCCAACGCGGCGCGTTTTTTCGTCCGGTGCCTCGGGACGGAATTTTACCTCGGGGTATTCCTCCTCCATCACGCGGGAAGCGGTTTCCATTACGATGTCGCCGCCCTTGCCGCTCATCACGCGGCCCATCATCTGCACGCGGCGGATATCGTAGAACATGGCGTACAGCCCCAGCGTGTGGCCCAGATAGACGCCGATGGATTCGTATACGGCCTTGGCGCGCGCGTCGTCTGCGGCCATCAGCGCCTGCACCTCTTTCAGCTTTTCTGCCGGGGAAGCGCCCGTAAGCGTGATGCCGGCGCGCGGGGCCAGCTTGATCACGCCGTCCTGGCTGAAGTATTTTACGCCGCAGCCGATGTCGCCGCTCCACTCGTCTTCCATCGCGTCGGGCTGGCCGTCTACAGGGGCGAAGGCCAGCTCGTTCAGCCAGCCGCAGATGTTGCCCTCGGCGTCCACATAGCCCACGGCCTCGCTGGTGCCCATGGCAATGCCCATAATGCCATTTTCGCCAAGGCCCATGGCGCCGGCCAGCGCGCTTACGTCGCCGTCGTTTGCCACCACCACCGGGATGGAGTAGCCCAGCTGGTTTGAAAGCTGCTCGGCGGCGCGCAGATAAATGTTTTTTACCTTTTTGTCGAACGTCTCCTTGTCCACCTTCAAAAACAGGCTTGCCACCATGCACTTGTTGTCGATGTACACGCCCGCCGAGGAAACGCCGATGGCGTCTACATGGCCGCCCTTTTCCAGAATTTTTGCCGCCGCCGTGGAGAGCGCGGCCATGATGCCCTCAAAGTGATAATCCGGGTTCGAGATGGTTTTGGGGAACCATACCACCTCTTCGCTGTAAATCGGTTCGCCGTTCAAAACCGCGCTCACCTTGCGGTCGGAGCCGCCGGCGTCAAAGCCGATGCGCCCGCCGTCCAGATGGCGGCCGATGGCTTCGGCGCGCTGCACCGTCCGGGGCTTTTTTTCGTAGGGCAGGCTCTCGACGATGAATTCGGTTTCGTATACCTGCTCCATAAAGCCTTTGTCGAACGCGCGGGTGCCGTTTTCGCTGTACGCAGCTTTGATCTGCGCGGCCAACGCCTCATCGCCGCAAACGCTCACTTTAAAGCCGCCCCAGCTCCAAAGCAAAAACTTTACCAGCCGATCGACATAATACGCATCGGCTTCGGCCATTTCGGGCGTGCCGTGGATCTTTGTCTCGTAGACGCCGATCTGCCCGCCCGAGCGCTCTACGGCAATGCACAGCGGCTTTTCGGCCCCCTTGGCGTATGCGCGGAAAAACAGCCCCAGCGGCACAAAGCCCTTGTCCAGCTCCGGCACGTTTTTCATCGGGATCTCAACGTTTAAAAACTTCATGTGCAAATCCTCCTTTACAGGTGTTGATGATAACAGGATGCGAAAAAACGGGATAGGATTGCGAAAAAGGAGATAGGAGTGCGGAAAAAGAGACAGGATTGCGAAAAAGGAGATAGGAGTGCGGAAAAAGAGACAGGATTGCGAAAAAGGAGATAGGAGTGCGGAAAAAGAGACAGAATTGCAAAAAAAGGAGATGGGATACCGAAACCGCCGCGCCTGAAAACCGCGCAGCGCGGCGGCGCCGGATACCTCTGTACGATCAACAGTATACCATATTCCGGAAGGCTTTGCTTGCACCTTGTGCATTTGTTTTTTGCATTTTTGCGCGCGCGGCGGCAAAAACCGGAAACCGGGCCGGGCGGCCGGCAGTCCAATTGCCGCCGGCATGGTGCGTCCACCGGACAGCCGCCGATCCGGCGCCGAAGGAAAAAGCCGGAACCCACCCGGGGAGAAAATCATTTGGCAGATCCGAAAGGATCCGGTTCGCCCCGGCCGGCAAGGCCGGGACGTCTCGCCGGAAATTCGGGCATGGCTCAGCAATCGGGCTGGGGATCGGCGGTGATCTCCGGCAAATTGCGCAAAACCGCGTCCGCATCGGTTTGGATCACCCGGAACATCCGGTCTACAACAACCTGCGATTCATCTTCAAACACAGGCAAAAATTCCCGTACAAACTGCGTTTCCGGGCAATAAATATATACGTAATCGTAGCCGTCCAGCAGCTGCTGGCGCCACTCCTGCCAGGTACAGCCCACCGCGCCGGGCACGCTCTCGCTGTTTTCCGTCATTAACATTGTGCCGTGCGGCGGCAGGGTCCACGGCAAAAGCTCGTAGGCTATGCGCAGCTGCGCAAGGCCGCTGTCGTAGGCCGTAATGAGGAACAGCCGCGGTGATTCCACGCCAAGGCTGCGGATGCGCAGGGCGGCGCGTCGGTACAGATAGGCTTCGTGGTTTGTTTCTGCGGCATGGAGCGATGGCTGCGAAAATGCCTCCGTCAGGCATTTCGGCTGGCCGGAAAGCACCGCCAGCAGCGCCACGCACAGCACAGCGGCCAAACGGGACGGCAGGCGGCGGCGGGAAAGGGCGGTAAAGGCAAACGCCGCACCTGCCGAGATCATCACGACACAGACGGTGTTGAGATAGCGGGTGATGGAGGCGAGCAGAACGGCCTCCGACGGCGAGAACAAAAACAGATACGTGAACAGCAGAGAGCCGGTGAACACCACCGCGACGCCCAGTGCCGCGCCAACGCCGGCGCAGACGGCCCCGCGCTCCTGCTTTTCGCTCAAAATGAATGCAATTGCACCCAGCATCAGTGCGCCGACAGCCCACCCGACCCAGGGGAATTTGACAGCCCAGCCATACGAGGCCGCCGCAAACAGCTCCCGAAAGAACAGACGGAACACATCAAACCGGTAGGCCGGCCCGCGGAACGTGATAAACGCCCAAACCGCCGGGATCAAAGGCTCGTCGGTGCGCCACCGCTCGGGCACCCCCATCAGCGAGAGATGGATGGTCCAGCTTAGGTGGGCGGCCAGCACGGCCGCCAGCATCACGGCGGGCGTGACGAGCGGCAGAAGACGGGCGTCCCCCGCCTTTTTTCGCTTATAAAAGAGAACAAAACGGCGTACAGCCACCGCAAGAACAGCGAGCAGCGCAAGGCCAAAGCCTGTGCTTTTTATCAGGCACAGCACAAAGCAGCCCAAAACCTCCAGCCACGGCGTTACACGCGAGCGCTCCGGCAAAAATTCCAAAAGCAAAACAGCCGCCGTCACCATCCCCAGCAGCAGATCAACGCCGAGCATGGTAACGCCGCGCGGATACAACTGGAACAGAATGATCCACAGCAGCGCATAGGCCACAAGCTTTACGCCAACGCGCCGTTTGTGCATCGCCTTTACGGCGGTAAGCAGCATCGCGGCTGAAAACAGCGTATTTGCCCAAAGCGCAATGTCCTCGCGGTAGCCCGCGCCCGCGGCGTGCAGCGTTAAATACTGCCACAGCGTACTGGCGGGGGGATACGAGGCAAATCCATCCCCATAGCCAGGCGCGGTGTACAGGCCGTCTGTGCAAAACATCACCTTGAGGGCATATCCCCAATGCGAAAAATCGTCCCAGTCTACCAGTGCACAGCCACGGCACAGCCACCACAGCACCAGCCCGGCCGCAAAAAACAGCAGCGTACCGCCCAGAATATCGGCAAGCTCGTTCCAGCGCCTGCGCACAATGCTTATGGCCAGAAAGACCACGCCCGCCAGCCCCGCCGCCCACGGAAGAATGCCCACAAAAGGCAGAATGCCTGCAAGCGCTGCCGCATAGGCCGCCGCGATCATTCCCAGAACCGACAGCAGAACCCCCTCTTCCGCGCCGCAGCGCAGCTTAACGCCGAGCCCCGCTCCGGAGAGGCATAACACAACCAGAACGATGAGAGCACGCATGGAAAGACCTCCTCTTGTGCGGAATAGATGTATCCAGTATAATACTTTCCCCCAAAAAGCGCAACACAGCAAAAAGAAAACGCTATTGCTCCGTTTGGCCGCTTTTTATGTTAAGAAAACTCTGAATCAATCCCCGGGCGCACCTTGACGGCATCTTTTTCGCCTGTTTTTGCTCCGAAATCTTGAAACACACCAAGCATTTCTGCGATTTTGGCTCTTCAACAGTCGGAAAACCTGCTCGCCAATCGAACCCGTTGATGGACTCAGAGCTTCCTGAAAAAACGGCTGTTATGAACGATTCGCGGGTTTGAAAAGCTTCCTTTCCAGCCGGAAAGCATACGGATAGACGCCCACCAGCAAAAAGACGATCAGCCCATACCGCACCGAGCGCATCAGCAAAAAGCCCTGTGTGCCCGCCGGGAAAATGCCGCCGAGGACAGGCTTGATCAGGCCGTTCAGCGCAGCGTACAGCAGGCCGCCCACCCCGGTGCGCAGCAGCGCAAGGGCAAGGCTGGCGGTGTTTTCAAAGCGGATGTGTTTTTCCTCAAATCGCAAACCGAGCACAAAGCCCACCAGCATGCCGAAGGCATTATAATAATCGTTGGTGCGGCAATAAAGCATGCCTGCTGCGCCGATCACGATCAGCGCCAGATAAAAGCCGTACCGGTTTTTCAGCCGCGCCATGCCGAACTCCACGGACGCAAAAACCGCAAGGCCCACGGCAAGCCCCACAAGCACATCGGAGGGCCAGTGCGCGCCCACATAGCAGCGGCTCAGCCCGCAGAGCAGCGGCACCAGCACCGCCGCCCACCGAAGCCATCTCTGCTTTTGAAATTCGTATGCCGTGACGGGATAAAGAGCGGAGCAGTTGGCGCTGTGTCCGCTGGGGAAGGAAAAACCGTCCACATCGCGCAGCAGCTCAATGCGCCCGCTCGCAGCCCAAGGCCGCACGCGGGAAAAGATGTTTTTCAGCATGCCGATGGAAACGTTCGCCAGCACAACGGCGGCGCCGATGCGCTCGCCGCGCTTTTTGTCGAAGCCCCAATACACAAAGCCCAGCACGCCGATGCAGACGATCTCTTCGCCCAAAAACGAAAAGAAATTGTTCAGCGCGACCAGCACGGGCAGCAGCAGGGTGCCTGCGCCCAGCTGCTGCAGCCAGACGATGAATGTTTCCTCAAAGGGCAGGAACCAGACAACGCCTTCCTTCATAAATGATTTCTCACCTTTCCGTGCATGATTTCGGTTTGCCCCGGCGCCCCAAAAAACGGGGCTACTCCGCCGGGCCTATGCCGGCGGAGGAAGAGCCGGCGGAGGGAGGGCCGGCGGAGGGAGGGCCGGCGGAGAGCTTTGCAAAAAAGCTGCGCGCCATAACGGCCGCCACAAGACACGAGAACGCGTCCGCCGCGGGCAGCGCCGCCATCAGGCCGCTCATGCCCCAAAAGTGCGACAGAAGGATCAGCAGCGGCACATAAACACAGACCTGACGCCCCAGCACGATGATGCTGCTGCGCGTGCTTTCCTTGATGGCCTGGAACAGCGTGCCGGTGCAGTTGACAAGCGTTGTGAACGGCAGCGCAACACAGGAAAAGCGCAGTACAGCGACACTTACGGAAACCGTTTCTTCGGGAATGTGCAGCAAAAACATGATCGGCCGGGCAAAAAACGCAATGGCGGCGGCGATCACCGTCAGCGCGGCAACGCTGGCCGCTACGGTAAAATCATAGGCCTCCCGCAGCCGTTTGTGATTTTTGCTGCCGTGCGCATAGCCCGCTACGGGCTGAATGGCCTGCACAAAACCAATCGAGACAGAGAGCGCAAGCCCTGTTACGCGCGTGGCTACGCTGAACGCCGCAATAACGGCGTCGCCAAACGCGCCCGCCGCGCGGTTGAGCACCACAGAGGAAAGAGCGTTGCCGCAATGGCGGCACAGGCTGGGAAAGCCGGCCGAAAAGATGCCGGCCAAAAGCGCGCCGTCCATGCGGAGATTGCGCGGCGAAAGGCGGACGACGGTTTTTTTGCGCACATAGTATTGCAGCAGGGCCGCCCATACCACCGCCTGGCTGAGCGCGGTGGCCACGCCGGCGCCGAATACGCCCCAGCCGAGCCCAAAAATAAACAGCGGATCCAGCACCATGTTCAGCATCCCGCCCGCGAGCTGGCCGGCCATGCTTTCGCGGCTCATGCCCTCGGCGCGCAGGTTTTGCGAGAGCGCCAGATTCGAGCACTGGAACGGCGCGCCCAGCAGCAGCGGCAAGGCGTACCGGCACGCCTCGGGCAAAATGGTGGGCGTGCTGCCCAGCAGCCGCATCAGCGGGCGCAAAAAGAGCAGCCCGCCCACGGCGATCACGCCGCCCATCGCCATGGAAAGGTAAAAGCCCATACTGGCGGTGCGGTCGGCCGTTTCCTGCTGCCGTGCGCCCAGCTGCAGGCTTACAAGGCTGCTGCTGCCCGTGCCCATCCAAAAGCCCAGCGCCGAGATGACGGAGGAGATGGAAAACACTACGCCCACCGCCGCAACGGCTGCTGTGCCCAGCTGCGCGACAAAAAACGTATCGACCATATTGTAAATGGAGGTGATCATGCTGGTGATGATGCTGGGAATGCACAGCGAAAGAATCAGCCCGGGAATGGGGGCCTCTGTCATACGCCGATACTGTGCGTCCGTTGCCGTATTCTGTTTCATAGCAGCCTTTCTTTGGATCCCGCGGGATCCCTTCAAAAATACAAACCCGGCCGGCCGCCGGGAACAAGCGCCTTCGGCAGCCGGCCGGCTCGTCATTTTCAGAATCTGTCCGGATGGAGCGGATCCCGAGGCAAAAAGTATGCCGATGGCCTCGGGAACCGCGCCTGCCGTGTGAAAATGGCGTCAGCGCAAGATCTCGCGCTGAGCGGCGAGCTGCTGCTGCTGATATTCGCCCGCGTAGGTTCCGGCCAAAAAGCGCGGCAACGCCTCGGTGACGAGCCGGTCCCAGCTCTCTTTCTCTTTGCCCACCAAAATCGGATAGAACAGCGCGTCCGCGTGCTGCGCGGCGGCCAGATCGCCCAGTGCGTCGCCCACCATCAGCACATGGCCGGGCGCATAGCCCTTGGCCGTCAGCGCCGCAAGGCAGGCCTCCTTGGTGCCGGCGTCCTGCCCCAGGGCGATATCCATGTGCCCGATCAGGCCGTGGCGCGTCCATTCCTCGGCAATGGCTTCGCCGTTGGCACTGGAGACAACGGCCGTATCGGTTTGCTGATGGATCGCGGCCAGCGCGTCGCGCGCGCCGGGGAAGGGCTTTGAATCGTCGCCCATGCGCACGATGGCGGCGTTTACGGCGCGGCTCCATTCCAGCGCCTGCCGCAGGCCCTCGCCGCCGCCGGCGGCGAGGGCTTCCTCCAGCGCGGGGTTGGAAAGCTTGGGCGCCTTGTCCACCCAATCGCACAGCTCGTCCGCGTTCGGCACCTGAATGCCCCGTTCGGCCAGCATGCGCAGCGTTGCGGCCAGGCCCTTAAAGCGGTTGATGCCGCGCGTGCGGCTGTACAGGTTCACCTGCATCCAGTACGGTGTGATGATCTGCTCGTACTGCTCCAGCCCGTATACCCGGATCAGCTCCGGACAAAACGCCTCGTGATGCTTGGAATCCATCGTATCCATTGCGCAGCCGTCGGAATCCACGCACACGAGCCATTCCTTTTTCGGCGCGAATGCGGCAAACGGATTTTCTGCCATACTTTGTTCCTCCCTTGCAAAAGACAGGAAACGCGCACAGACCCACGGGCTGCCAAAAGCAGGGCCGCTCCGGTGTCCGTGCGCCGTGTCCGTATCAAAAGCTTACAGATGCGTATCCCACATGCCGCAGAAGCTGTCGATGGGATCCTTGCCCTTGAAGGCATCCTTGCCGGCGATCAGGGCATCCACCAGCGCGTCCAGCGTGGCGGGCGTTTGATCGTAGGTATTGATATAGGTGCGCGCCTGCGGAATATCCGCAAGAATCGTCGGCTGCTGGCAGCCCACAACAACGACAGGCAGCTCGAATACGTACCAGGGGATCTCGCCGCCGCCCTTCGTCATGCCAAAGCCGGGGCGCGCCACGGCCTGGAAGCCGCCGGCCACATCGACGAGCGTGATGATGAGATCCTGCGCGCCGACAAATTCCGAGATGGTATCCTTGCCCGCAAAGTAGATGTTAAAATCTACCTTTTCGCCCGCGGCCATACGCTTTTGGATCTTTTCCATCGGGCTTACGTACAGGCGGACCTCAAAGCCCTTTGCCTCTAATTTTTCCTTCAGCAGATCGGCCGGCGTTTTCTTGCCGCCCGACAGCGACTTCAGCGCGGCGCCGAGGCCCTTTGCCTCGAGCCCGGTGACATAAACAATCATAATGCGCTTATACCGCTGCGGGGTAATGGGCAAAACGTCTTCGTCTTTGTACTTCACCAGCGTCAGTGCTTCGCGCGCGATCTCGGCCTGCATTTCCTTGTGCGCGGCGCAGCCGACGATCTCCTTCACCGCCTCTGCGGGAGGCACAAGCTCTGTTTTGGCTTTTTTGTGCAGGCCCATGTGCGCCTTCAGGCCCAGAATGCGGTGCAGCGCATCCGAAAGGCGCTCTTCGGTGATGGTGCCGTTTTTGTAGCCGTTCATCATTGAGGCAAAATCTTCGTCCATATCGTTGAAGAACAGGAACATATCGCAGCCCGCGGCGATGGCGGCGGGGATCATATCCCTGCGCTTCATGCGGCAGGTCATGCCCACCATGTGGCTGGCGTCTGTGAGCACCATGCCGTTGAAGCCCATTTTCCCCTTCAAAAGGTCTGTCAGCAGCTCTTTCGAGAGCGTGGCCGGCATGATGTCGTCGTCCCGGATGCCGGGATTCATCGCGCGGGTGTAGCTGGGCAGCATGATGTGGCCGGCCATGATGGCTTCAAGCCCGTTGTCGATGAGGTTTGCATAAATTTTGCCGAACGTGGCGTCCCATTCCTCGCAGGAGAACGTGTTCACGCTGTTTGCCACGTGCTGGTCGCGGTCGTCCAGACCGTCGCCGGGGAAGTGCTTTGCCGCGCAGCAGAAGCCGGGCACCTCGTGCGCGCCTTCCAGATACGCCTGTGTCATTTTCAGTACGCGCTCGGGGTCATTGCCGTAGGTGCGCAGGCCCACCACGGGATTGTGCCAGTTGTAGTAAACGTCCGAAACCGGCGCAAAGCTGAGGTTGCAGCCAATGGCCGCAGCCTCGGTGTTGGACATCTTGCCCAGCGCCTTGGCGTATTTTACGTCGCCCGTGGCACCGATCTTTGTCTGTGCGCCAATGTACGTGCCGTCCACGCAGGCACCGTTGCCGCCGTTTTCGGTGTTGCAGGCGATAATGAGGGGGATCTTGGAATTTTCCTGCAGGATGCGGTTCTGCTCGTGCACCTCGGCTGCGGTGGCGGGATTGTAGCGAATGCCGCCGATGTGATATTTGTCCACCGTCATCTTCAGATATTCCTCGGTGCGGGAGGAACCCATGTTAAAAAACAGCTGGCCGATTTTTTCTTCGGTTGTCATGGAGGCGATGGTATCCTCTACCCATTGGACGCCTTCGTCGTCCAGATAATAGGGTTTCGCGCGCAGATCTACAGGCATTTGATCAAATCCTTTCTGTTTTCGATTTTTGCACGGGTATTCTCCGCTTTGCGAAAGGGCGAAACCACAAAAGGGCGAAACCGCCCGCAAATCGGAATCCTGACAAAAAAACACCCGGAAAAACAATTGATTTTATTAGAAAATACCAAATATTCACCGGTAAGTCAATACCATATCTTGCGAGACTGCACAGGCGCCCGCAGGATTTGCAATCTGGCCGCGGGGCACGTGCGGCGAGGGCGCATCATAGGATGAGGCAGGCGGGCGGCAAGGGCAAAAAGGCTTTGCGCGGGGCCCTGCGCGCCGCCTGCCGAAGCGAACCGGTTCAAAATCAGAAAGGAGCAATCAGGATCATGACAGGAAACGATCCCAACAAAACGCAGCAAGCCTGCCGCTGCACGCTTGCCATTGCGACGGTGCCGATGCAGCGCTTTGAGCGGCTGTATCCCGTGCCCGAGGCGCTGCGCCGCGGCACGCTGTTTGCGGCACTGGATCTGCCGTTCTGCCCGGAGGTGCGCTATGAATGGGAACAATAACGCGGCGCGCGTAAAGCGCGAGCTGGCACAGCTGAGCTTTGCCATGGATGAGCTGCGGCTGTTTCTCGACACACACCCGGAGGACGAAACGGCGCTGGCTGCCTCCAACGAGGTGCGCCAAAAGCGCGAGGACGTTGTGCGGCAGTACAGGCGCCTGGTAGGCCCGGTAAATTTCTACGAGGCGGGCGGCGAATGCAGCTGGGATTGGCTGCGCGCGCCGTGGCCGTGGGAGCTGGAGGGACAAGACGATGTGGAGCTATGAAAAACGCCTGCAATTCCCGGTGCGCATCACGCACCCGAACGCCGCGGCAGCCAAGGTGATTATCACCCAGTACGGCGGGCCGGACGGCGAGCTCGGCGCGAGCATGCGCTATCTTTCCCAGCGCTACACCATGCCCTGGCGCGGTGTGGCCGGCCTGCTGACAGATATCGGCACGGAGGAGCTCGCCCATCTGGAGATGGTGAGCGCCATTGTATACCAGTTGACGCAGGGCCTCTCGGCGGACGAGATCAAGAGGCAGGGCTTTGACGCCTACTTTGTCGATCACACCACCGGGGTTTGGCCCCAGGCGGCAAGCGGCACGCCGTTCGACGCGCTGTGCTTTGCCAGCAAGGGCGACGCCATTACCGATCTGCACGAGGATCTGGCGGCAGAGCAAAAGGCCCGCACCACCTACGATAACATCCTGCGCCTTGTAGACGACCCGGACGTGATCGCGCCCATTCGCTTTTTGCGCGAGCGCGAGATCGTGCATTTCCAGCGCTTCGGCGAAGCGCTGGAGCGCGTGAAGGATACGCTGAACAGCCGCAACTTCTACGCATTTAACCCAAGCTTTGACCGCTGAAACCGTCAGAAGACGGAAGCCGTAAAAACAGCGGGGCGCGTTGCAAAGAGGGAAACCTGCAACGCGCCCGTTATATTGAGAAAGCCGTACCCGCTGCCATGCGGATAAACGGATTTTCACCAAAGGGAAAAGGTTTTCAGCGGAATGCAGACGAAGAACTTTCCGGCATACGCAGAAAGCCCTGCGCGGGAAGCTTCTGCGACCCGCTCCGGATGTTTTACATGGAACCGCCGCCCTGACGCGGGAAGGTAAAGTACTGGCTCTGCGCACTGCGCATGCGGTATTCCATGGGCGTGCAGTTTTCCTTGGCTTTGAAAAAACGGCTGAAATAGTGGATGCTCTGAAAGCCGACCAGCTCCGCGATCTCGCCGATGCTCGCGTCGGTGTTCACCAGCAGCTCCCGCGCCTTAACGAGGCGGATGCGGTTGATGTAGCGGATGGGCGTGGTGCCGTACAGCTCCTTGAAAATGCTGATGAGCGTTGTTTTGTTGACGCCCGCGAGGGTGGAAAGATCCTCGAGGCAGATGATGCGGGAATAGTTGAAATCGATGTACTGCATGAGCGCCGCCACGTCCACGCCCTTGAACATCTCGATGTGCGGCGGCTCGGCCTCCGGCATCTCGGCGCCGATCCCCGAGCGCTCGCGCACGATACGCACCAGTATTTCCAAGAGGTACCCGTTGATGATGGAATAATAATAGGGCGCCTTGCGTTTACTCTCCGTGAGGATCCTGTCAAAGAACCGGAGGAACCAATCAAACTGCTGCAAGCGAAACATGGAACCCGCGCGCTCCAGATCCTCAAACAAAATGGGGTCGGCTATGGTGAATTTCACGTCCAGAATATGCAGCGGGGCGTCGCTTTTTTCGCCGCGGTGGATGGCGTGCATCTGCTGGGGAGCCAGCAGATAGATCTGTTCCTCTTCGATCGGGTAGGAGTGATCCTCTACATAAAAGCGGCCGCTGCCGCTCAATATGCCGACCATTTGAAAATAGTTATGGCAGTGCGGCTCGTTTTCCCAGTTTTGCCGGTACTTGCCGCACCATAAAATACTGCATTCGTTCATGGCGCGCCTCCTGTGGATCGTCGGGACAAAATTTCATGCCGCCAAAGCGGCCGCATAATTGATTATATTATACAGCATTACTCTTAAAAAGGAAATTGCATTTGTAAAAATAGTACAAAATTTCTGAACAATATGTAAAGACGGCGCGGCAAGGCTGCGTGTATAATAAAAATATCCCCATCTGCCCGCTGTGACGGGCCGCGGGAGAAGGAGCATGATGCAGTATGAAAATTGCCATTCTGATGGATGCGCCGCTGCGCGCCACACTGATTTCCGAAAAGACCATGGAACGCCTCGCCGCCTTTGGCGAGGTATCCGTCAATGAAACCGACAAGGCCGAGCGCGAGACGGTGCGCGGCGTGCTGCAGGGCGCCGATGTCGCGATCACCTCCTGGGGCGTGCCGCAGCTGGACAAAGAGCTGCTGGACTGCGCGCCGAACCTGCGTCTTGTCGCCCACGCCGCGGGCAGCGTAAAAGGCATCGTCAGCGACGAGCTGTACGCGCGCGGCATCCGCGTTGTAAGCAGCGCGCGCATTCTGAGCTGCGGCGTGTCCGAGACGGCGCTGGGCCTCACCATCTGCGCGTGCAAGAACGTGTTCGGCTTCAACGAGAGCATCCATAACGGCGGCTGGGTGGAGGACTACAGCGTCATCACCGAGCTGTACGATATCACCGTGGGCGTTGTGGGCTGCGGCTTCGCGGGGTCGCATTACATCGAGCTGCTCGGGGCGTTCGGCGTGAACGTGCTGGCATACGATCCTCTGCTTGACGAGGCGGCCATCGCAAAAATGGGCGCGAAAAAGGCCGATCTCGAAACGCTGCTGCGCGAGAGCGACGTCGTCTCCCTGCATGCGCCCGCGCTGGATTCCACGCATCACATGATTGATGCGCACGCGCTTTCTTTGATGAAAGAAAAAGCCATCCTCATCAACACCGCGCGCGGCGCGCTGGTGGACGAGGCGGCGCTTGCGGCGGCGCTGCGCGGCGGCAAACTGAAATACGCCTGCATCGACGTAACCGACCCCGAGCCGCCCGCGGCCGACAGCCCGCTGCGCGCCATCCCGAACTGCATTATGACGCCGCACCTCGCGGGCCTTGCCAGCAACGGCAAGCGCAAGATCGGCGCGCATGTGGCGGATGAGATCGGGCGCTTTCTCGCGGGCGAGCCGCTCGTGTCCGAGATCACGCAGGCCATGCTGGCCACCATCGCGTGACGGGCATGGAGAAGATCCTTCACGCGGAGCTGGGCGTGGCGCGCGAGCCGCTGCGTGCCCCGTTCGGCTTTAAGGGCGGCACGCTGCGCGAGCTGTGGCAGGTGTGCGTGCGGCTGACGCTCGAGGGCGGCGAAAGCGGCATGGGCGTGGGCGTGCAGAGCGTGCTGTGGTCCGACCCAGCGGTGTTCTGCGCGTATGACGAGGCGGGCGGCAACGAGAAAATGCTGGATGTGACGCGCCATGCGCTGCGCCTTTTGCGCGGGATGACATTCACCACGCCCCCGGAGATGACCGCAGCGCTCGTGCCGCGGCTGCTCGCGGGCGCACGGGAGCGGCTCGGGCGCGCGCAGGTGCCGCAGACGTTTGTGCTGAACGCGCTGGTGGCCGTGGATTTCGCGCTCTGGCAGCTCTGGAACCAAAAGCACGGCGACGGCACGTTCGGCGCGCTCGCACAGGCGTTCTGCCCGGCGCTGAACGGGCACGAAACCGTGCTTGGCGGCATTCCGCTCATCACCTACCACACGCCGGAGGCCGAGGTGCGCGGCCTGCTGGAGGGCGGCGCGTTCCTGCTCAAGATCAAGATCGGTTCCGACCCGAACGGGGACGGCGATACGGCCGCGATGCTCGCGTGGGACACCGCGCGGCTGCGGGAAATCCACGCCGCCGCCTCCGCTTACACCACGCCGTATACGGACTGCGGGCGGCCTGTGTACTATCTGGACGCGAACGGGCGTTACCCGAACCGCGATTGGCTGCTGCGCCTGCTGGACGCCGCCGACCGCATGGGCGCGCTCGAGCGCATCGTGCTGCTCGAGGAGCCGTTCCCGGAAGGCGCGCCCGCGTTCGTGGGCGACCTGCCCGTGCGCGCCGCCGGCGACGAGAGCGCGCACAGCGCGGCGGACGTGGCGCGCCTGACGGGCGAATACGGCTATGCGGCCATCGCGTGCAAGCCCATTGCAAAAACGCTGTCCGTTACGCTGGAGATGGTGCGCGCGGCGCAGAAAAGCGGCGCGGTGTGCTTTTGCGCCGATCTGACGGTGCCGCCCGTGCTGCTCGATTGGAACATGTCGCTGGCGGCGCGCCTGCCGCGCGTGCCGGGCCTGCGGGCGGGCGTTGTGGAGAGCAACGGGCCGCAGAATTACACCGACTGGCAGCGTCTCGACGCCATGTGCGCCGTGCCCCGCGCGCCGTGGCGCGCGGGGCAAAACGGCCTCTACCGCCTTTGCGGCGCGTTCTACGGCCAAAGCGGGCTGTTCAGCCCGCTGCCCGCCTATGCAAAGCTGCTGAAAGGAGGCGCCGGCCATGCCCCGATGGGTGAATGACGCGGTTTTTTATGAGATCTATCCCGCGAGCTTTTATGATACGGACGGCGACGGCATCGGCGACATCAACGGCATCATCCAAAAGCTGGATTATATCCAAAGCCTCGGCTGCAATGCTGTCTGGCTGAACGTGTGCTTCGATTCGCCGTTCAAGGACGGCGGATACGACATCCGCGACTACAAAAAGGTCGCGCCGCGCTACGGCACGAATGCGGATCTTGTACGCTGCTTTGAGGAGGCGCACCGCCGCGGGATGCACCTTTTGCTCGACCTTGTGCCCTGCCACACCTCGGAGGAACATCCGTGGTTTTGCGAGAGCCGCAAGCCCGAGCGCGGCGAATATTCCGACCGCTATATCTGGACGAACCACTGCTTCGAGCGCCCCGGCGCGCTGCCGTGCGTCGGCGGAGAATCCGACCGCAACGGCCTGTATGTCATCAGCTTTTTCAAAAGCCAGCCCGCGCTCAATTATGGCTTTCTGCACCCGGACAAGCCCTGGCAGCTGCCGATGGATCACCCCGCGTGCCTTGCCACGCGCGAGGCGCTGTGGGACGTAATGCGCTTCTGGCTCGACCTTGGCTGCGACGGCTTTCGCGTGGACATGGCGCGCTGGCTGGTACACGGCGACGATGAGCGGTTCAGCGGCGCGGCATCCATCTGGCGGGAATTCCGCGCCCGGCTGGACAAGGAATACCCCGAGGCCGCGCTGATGGCCGAATGGGGCTGTCCGGAGCAGGCGCTGAAGGCGGGGTTTCATTTTGATTTGTACATCCACCGGGACGGCAACGCATACAGCCGGCTGATGCGCGCGTTCAAGGGGACGATGGACGGCGCGCCGCGCGGTGCGGATGAGAGCTATTTCTGCAGGCGCGCGCGCACCTCCATTGTGCCGTTTTTAAAGGAATATCTGCCGCAGTACGAAAGCACAAAGGAAGACGGCCTAATCTGCTGGATCACGGGCAATCACGATGTGATGCGCCCGCGCGGCAACCTCTCGCCGCAGGAACTGAAGCTCGCCTACGCGTTTCTCCTCACAATGCCGGGCGTGCCGCAGATCTACTACGGCGATGAGATCGGCATGCGCTATTTACAGGTTCCCACGCGGGAGGGCGGCTATTACCGCTCCGGCAGCCGCACGCCCATGCAATGGAAGAACGGCGTCAACCTCGGCTTTTCCGTGTGCAGCCCCGAGCGGCTTTATCTGCCTGTGGACGGCGCGCCCGACGCGCCGACGGTGGCCGCCGAAGAGGCCGATCCCGATTCGCTGCTGCATACCGTGCGCGCGCTGCTGGCGCTGCGCCGCAGGGAACCGGCGCTGCGCGCAAACGCGCCGTTCGCCGTCCATTTTGCGCGGGAGGACAGCCGCCTGTTCGTCTGGCGGCGCGGCGCGCTGTACGCGGCCGTGAACCCCGGCGAGGGGGAATGCGCGTTCGGTGCGCCGGACGTTCGGGAGACGCTGTTCGTCATCGGCGCCTGCACGGCCGAAAGCGGGCGCGTCCGGCTCGGCCCGCAGTCGTTTGCCGTGCTGCGGGGAGAAGATATATAAGAGCCTGTTCAAAATCTTCCGGCGCTCCTCTGCTGCGTTTCTCCCGCAGAGAAAAGCAGGGCGCTGCCGGCAGAAGACAGCGTATGCGCAGCATCATTCCGGAAAAACCTTACCGTGCCGAAGGTCTTGAACAGGCTCCCCAAAATAACAGGAAA
>Ga0137307_100315_pt1 | contig 71867 bp, 57 predicted proteins | sample NAcewD2O_March_2_FD_97180 | JGI IMG/M metagenome (GOLD analysis project Ga0137307, IMG submission 97180) | Mouse cecal microbial communities from Vienna, Austria - N-Acetylglucosamine amended D2O_March | ecosystem: Host-associated > Mammals > Digestive system > Large intestine > Cecum | place...
GTCGATCTCGGCCTCGAGGCGCAGCACCTCGTCGAAGGCCTTGGCCGTCTCCTCGGCCAGCGTCGTGGTGTCGGCCACGCGCATCGTCTGCGGCAGGTAGCCGATCGAGCACTCGCCGTTGACGGTCACGGCGCCCGAGGTGGGCTGCTGCTCGCCTGTGATGAGCTTCAGCAGCGTAGTCTTGCCCGCGCCGTTGCGGCCCACCAGGCCGATGCGGTCCTTGGGATTGATCAGAAACGAGATATTGTCGAAGAGGGTCCAGCCCCCGTAGCTGACGGTGAGGTTGTCGAGTGAAATCATGTTGCGTGGCGATTACCCGACAAAGGTAGCGATTTAATCCGACAATCGCGCGGAGGAGCGATCGAAAGTGGGACGTCGGGCGGGGAAAGTCGGAAACGGAGCGGCGGCCCGCCGGCTCTGCGAGCCGAGGGCAAGTCAAAAGTGAGAAGTAATTAAGTAAAAAGTGGGGGAGGGCGTTTTCAGCCCGTAGCCAGCGGAGGTGCCGGCGAGCCTTCGGGCGAGACGAGCAGCCCTCCGCCGGGGGTGGCTACGGGCTGCGCAGCTGGCGCTGCAATTTTTTTTGGCAGCAGCCAGCGAAGGACAAAACTCGTCAGAGTTGCGGGCCTTCGCCGCCGGTGACTGCGGCCTGCCGGCCTTTGGCCGTCAGTCAACAGAGAAGTTCCCTTTGCCGGCCGATGCACACCCACTCCCGCCCTCGAGGCGCCCCATCCGCCTGCCGCCATTCCCGGCGGCGGCACCCTACCCGAACATATTACGCTTCGCACTCCTCCTCCGCGGCGGCCGCCTCGAGCGTGCGCACGGAGTGCTGTCGCTTGGTTTCGAGGCGCGCCGTGCGCTTGAGTCGCTCGCCCACGCGCACGATGTTGTCGTTACCCGTGCACAGGCGCTTGTAGGCGTCGTCGTAGGCGTCGCGGGCCTTGCCCAGGGCCGTGCCGACCCCCTCGAGCGAGGAGGTGAAGGCCACCAGCTGTTCGTAGAGCTTCAGCCCGCACTGGGCGATCTCCTTGGTGTTGCGGTCCTGGTCGGCGTATTTCCACAGGTCGGCCACCAGCCGCAGCAGCGCGAAGAGGTTGGTGGGCGACGAGATGACCACCTTGCGGTCGTAGGCGTCGGACCAGATCGTGCGGTCGGCCTTGAGCGCCTCGAGGAAGGCGGGTTCGTTGGGCACGAACATGATGACGAAGTCGGGCGAGTCGAGCAGCCGCTGGTACTCCTTGCTGCCGAGCTCCTTGACATGCTGCCGCACCGAGGCCACGTGGGCGGCCGTCAGGCGCGTGCGCTCCGCCTCGCTCTCGGCGGCCGTGCACTCGACGAAGGCCGTGAGCGAGACCTTCGAGTCGATGACTATGTGTTTCTTCTCGGGCAGGTGCAGCACCACGTCGGGCCGCAGGTTGCGCCCCTCGGCGTCCTTGATGTTGCACTGCGTCTCGTAGTGGATGCCGCGGATGAGCGCCGACCCTTCGAGGATCGTCGAGAGCAGCATCTCGCCCCAGTCGCCCTGCACCTTCGAATTGCCTTTCAGCGCGTTGGTGAGGTTGGTGGTCTCGGCCGTGATGCGGCGGTTGAGCTCCATGAGGTTGCGCAGCTCGTTCTTCAGCTCGCCCCGCTGCTCGTTCTCGTGGGAGTAGATGCGCTCCACACGCTCGCGGAAGTCGGCGATGTTGTCGCGGAAGGGCTTTAGCAGGATGTCGAGCGACTCCTTGTTGGTCTGGCGGAACTGGCGCGACTGCTCGCCCAGGATCTCGCCCGCGAGGTTCTTGAACTGCAGGCGCATCGTCTCTTCCATCCGCTCGCGCTCGGCCCGCTCGGCCGCCCGCTGTTCGTCGCTCCGCTCGCGCAGCGCCGCCAGCTCGGCGGCCGCCGAGGCGCGCGTGGCCGCCAACTCGCGCTCGGTCTCCATGTGCCGGGCGGAGAGGGTGCGCAGTTCGGCCTCGGCACGCTCGCGGGCCGCATCGGCCCCCGCCTTCTCGGCCACAAGGCGGGTCGTGTCACGCCGTGCCGCAGCCAGCGCGGCGCCGAGCAGTGCCGCCGCGACGATCAGCGCGGCCAGGATGACGTAGAGTATCGTTTGCATGGGTGTGTGCGGTTAAGGGGTTCAGTCGCCGATACGGCGCAGGGTAAAGCAGTCGATATCGGGGCACCAGGCATAGGGGCTGCCGATGCGCACCGTGTTGTCGCCCGCCGCGAGGCGCACGACGAGGGTCTCGAAGGTCATGGCGGGCGCCTCGGCCTCGGTGTGGGTATCGATCGAGGTCTGGCGCTCGCCGTTGACGTCGAGCACGATGCGGCTGTAGCGGCGCGGGAGGTAGTGCACCGTCAGCTCGTAGAGGCCGCCGCAGGAGCTGTAGACGTCGTCCCACAGCGCGCAGTTGGCCTCGCTGCCGCCGAGCTGGGCGACCGTCATGCCACCCGACGCCGCGTCGCAGGGCTTGTGGGCCACCTTGCGCTTCGACGATAGTTCTTCGTATAGAGGCAGATAGGCCCACTCGGCCTCGTAGCGGGTCGGCTCGAGGCGCTCGGTGCCCCGCACCTCGAGGATCGCCGTCCCGTGGGGCGGTACGACGCGGCCTATGGTGCTCCCGTCGGCCTTGCGGCGCACCAGGTCGCGCACGGCGATGCGGCCGCCCAGCTCCACCTCCGAGGGCGCGACGTCGAAGCGCAGCGGACTGTCGGTGGGGTTGTAGAGCGCCACTGCCCGGCGCAGCCCCCGCTCCTGGCCCAAATCCTTGGCCAGCACGTACCCGCCGCCGCGGTGCTGCACCACGCGGGCCTGCCGGCCGAGCGGATCCTGGTCGAGGGCGATGAGCTCCTCGTTGCAGAGCAGCTCGAGCGACTGCTCGGGCAGCGCCGTCAGGTCGCAGCCGATGAGCAGCGGCGAGGCCATCATGCACCACATGCCGAAGTGGGTCCGCTCCTCGGTCGGGGTGAGGCCGCGCCCGATCTCGAGCATGTCCATGTCGTTGAAGCGTCCCTCGCGGGCGAAGGCCGAGAGGTAGAGGTTGCGGGCGATGATCCCGCGCACCGACTCCCACGAGGGGGCGATGTCGGGGCTGATGCGCCACGACGCGGCGAGCTGCCGGGCCCACGTGCCGGGGAAGGCCCAGCGGCAGAGGTTGACGGCGACGGGGCGGCGGGCCACCGAGTCGATGGCGCGGCAGATGGCCGTGTAGCGCTCGCGCTCGTCGAGTGCGAGCTCCTGCCCGGCGCCGCAGTAGTCGATCTTGATGAAGTCGAAGCCCCACTCGTTGAAGTAGAGGTCGGCGTCCTGCGCCTCGTGGCCGTAGAGCCCCACGCCCACGCCGCGGCGGTCGCCGTCCCAGATCGAGCCGCAGGTGTTGGCCCCGGCGTCGGAGTAGATGCCCGCGCGGAGCCCCAGCGCGTGGATGGCCTCGACCACGGGCCGCATGCCGCGCGGGAAGCGCTCGGGGTGGCAGAAGAGCCGCCCCGCGAAGTCGCGGCCGCCGAAAAACCCGTCGTCGATGTTGACCTGCGTATAGCCGCAGCGGTCGAGCCCCGAGGCGACCAGCGCCCGGGCCTGCGCGAGGATCAGGCTGTCGCTGATGTCGATGCGGTAGGTGTTCCACGAGCTCCAGCCCATAAGGGGCGTTCTCTGCGGCAGGGTGTCGCGGGCGGGAGCCGGCTCGGGTATTTCCGGCTCGGGAGCGGTCTGCGCAGAGGCTGTCTGCGCAGAGGCGGCCTGCGCAGAGGCGGCCTGCACGGGGAGGTCCTGCGCCGCGCTCTGCTGCGCCGCGGCGGGGGCGTACGCCACCAGGAGCGCCAGTGCGGGGAGGAGGTGTCGGATCGGAAATCGGTTCATAGTGCAAAGCTACGCAGAAAACGGCAACCCGCCAACCCGTCGCACGCAAAGGGTGCAAATAAATTTGGCCGTGCGGCCCTCGTGTAGTATCTTTGTCGAAACCAAAATCCCGAGTTATGGAGCGAATCGTAGCCCCCTCGATGCTTTCGGCCGACTTCGGTCACCTCGACCGCGACACCCGCATGATCGACCGCAGCGCGGCCCAGTGGGTCCATATCGACGTGATGGACGGCGTATTCGTCCCCAACATCTCGTTCGGCTTTCCCGTGATGAAGCCCATCCGCCGGGCGACGGAGAAGCTGCTCGACGTGCACCTGATGATCGTCGAGCCCGAGAAGTACGTCGCGCGCTTCGTCGAGGCGGGCGCCGACCTGGTAACCTTCCACTACGAGGCGACCACGGATCCGGCCGCCTGCGCCGAGGCGATCCGCCGCGCCGGAGCCAAGGTGGGCATCTCGATCAAGCCCGCGACCCCCGTGGAGGCGCTGCGCGGGCTGCTTCCGGCCGTCGACCTGGTGCTGGTCATGAGCGTCGAGCCGGGGTTCGGCGGGCAGTCGTTCATCCCCGGGTCGCTCGACAAGGTGCGCGAACTGCGCCGGTTGTGCGACGAGCTGGGCGTGCGGCCCGTCGTGGAGATCGACGGCGGCATCTCGGCCGCCAACGCCGCGGAGGTATTCGCCGCGGGCGTCGACGCCGTGGTGGCGGGCAGCGCCGTCTTCAAGGCCGCCGATCCCGAGGCCGAGATCCTGCGGATCCTCGGCGCCTGAGCCGGCCGGCAAAGAGGGGGCTGACCTGCGGCCGCAGGCCGGCAGCCCGTAGCCACCCCCGGGCGAAGGGCTGAAAACGATGTTCGCCCCGTAAAGTTGCGCTGGACGCAGCCTGCGGGGCCCGAACGAGCAATCGCGAAGTGCGGGCCTCCGCCGCCGGAGGCTGCGGCCCGCGCAGCTGACGCTGCATCGGAAGACACCCGATCGCACGAAAAACCACGGATGAAGGGCCTATCCCACTTTCAATTTTCAATTTTCCACTCCCCCCTCCGACAAAGCATCGCCCCCGGACCCCTCGCAAGAGGAGCCCGGGGGCGACATGTTTCCGGCGGACCAGCACCCGATCAGCGGCGGCTGCGCTTCTTGGCGGCACGCCGCTCGGCAGCGGCCTTCTTATCGGCAGACTTCGCAGCCGCGGGCTTCGCAGCAGATGCGGCCGAACCGACCGAACCGGCCGAACCGAGCGCCTCGACCCCGGCCGCATCGGCGGGCAGCGCGTCGACCTCCTCGCCCACGATCGCGCCCGACAGACACCAGTAGCTGAAGCTCGACCCCTCGGGCGCTCCCTGCGGGATGGTGACGGCGAAGGTGTGGCGACCGGCGGGCAGGTCGCCCAGCGGCACGTAGATGGGGTTCGTGACCGTGCCCGGACACCAGTTCGAACGGCTCAGGTCGCTCGACGAAAGGCCGTTGTTGAAGTTACCCGAAGCCGGGTTGCGGTAGCGGTACGACGAGCAGTCCTCGCGCCAGGGAATCACAGTAAAGATCCGCTCGCCGTCGAGGAAGATGGTGTTGAGCTTCTGGTTGAACTCGTCGCCGCCGCCCCAGCCGCCGTGGCCGGTGGTGAGGTAGACGAGCTGGGCGCCGCGGATCGGACGTGCGATCTCGACCGTAGCGCGCAGCGAGTCGGCGGCCATGAAGTCGGGATAGTCCTGCCCGCCCTGCTCCATGAGGTTGACCGAGTTGAAGACCGGCACGACGACCCGGCGCCCCTGCTCGCCGCCGCCCGGGTGGTACTTGAGCGTCAGCGTCAGCTTGTGGCCCTTGTCGACCCAGTTGCCGATGTAGGCGCCGATCCACACCTCGCCCTGGAGCATGGGCGCCAGGTGGGTGACGTCCTGGTGGTAGGTGATCGCGTCGGCCCAGGTCTGCCCCGGAACGCGGATGTGGTTGTAGCCGTGCACGCCGAAGGGGGTGAAGAAGCGCATGAGCTCGACCGGCGTGTCGTAGTCGGCCGTCGAGACGATCGCCGGATAGCTCTTGCCGTTATGGGCGTCGAAGGCCGGGAGGCTCTTCAGTCCGCCGCCGACCAGCGCCTCGAGGAACGAACGCTCCTTGCCAGTGGGGATGACGAAGACGGAGCCCGTGCGGTCGTAGGCATCCTTCTCGGCCTGCTGCACCACCTGGGCGAAGATGTCCCACCCCTCGGAGCTCTCGGGGAGCTTCACCTTCTTGAGCAGGATCGTGCCGCCGCTGACGCGATACACCACGTCCGCTTGCAGCTCGTCCACCGTGGCCGGCGCATCGCTCTCGCGCAGACCGACGTACTCGCCGTCGAAGATCGGCACGGTGATGACACCTGCGTTGTTGATGCGGTAGCGGTACATCGCCGCGTCGACCAGCGTGGGGAACGAGGGGATGAGGGGACGCTCCGCCCGGGTCTTCTCGACCGACACGGCGCGCAGCCCCACGCGGCCGTTGCGCGCGGTCATGAGCACGAGGCCCCGCGGCAGGTTGGCAGCAGGCTGCACGGTGCCCTCGACGCCCGCCTCGTCGGTGAACCAGTAATTGATGGTGTTGGAGTTGATGACGGTGGTGGCCACCTTGCAGCGATAGCCGCAGATGACCGAGTCGCTGGGGGCGATCTCCAGCCCGGGAGCCTCCAGCGCGAACGACTCCTCGGTGGCGATCAGCTCGCCGTCGGCCAGCTCGGCCGCGCCGTAGTACTTCATCGCGGCGTAGTCGATGTACTGCGTCTCGCGCACGCGGTAGCGCTGCTTCATCTCCTCGAGGTAGCCGGCCCACTCGGGGTGCTCGCGGAGCAGCTGCAGGGTGTCGAGCTCGCGGCCGATGCGGCACTGCTCGCCGTCGATCGTGAGCACGGTGCGCAGCGCGGGCATGTTGCCGATGCCGCGGCCGCCGGGAGCGGGTGCCGCATAGGTGACCTTCACCGCTCCTTGGGCTGCGGCCGAAGCGGCGAGCAGGCCGAAGGCGGCACAGAGAACGAGTTTTTTCATATCGGAAGTTTTTTATCGGTTAGTTTTCGGGGCATATAATATACAAAGATAATGATAAGCGAGGGCAAAAGCAAACCCGCCTGCATTTTGTCGATGCGGAAGGACTTTCTACAATCCATTCGCGTATTGAAGCTCTGGCTTCGTCCCTTTGCCGGCTCGCGCCGGAGGCGCGACCGCCCCAGCCGGCAAAGGGAGCTTTTCTGCCGACTGACGGCCAAAGGCCGGCGGGCCGCAGCCACCCCCGGCGAAGGCCCGCAACTCTGAAGAGCCGCGGTCTTCGCTGGCTGCTGCCCGAAAAAATTGCAGCGCCAGCTACGCAGCCCGTAGCCCCCCCCGGCGAAGAGCTGAAAACGACAATCCCTCATTTTCAATTTTCCACTTCCCATTTTCAATTTGTCCCTCGGCCCGCAACTCGCAGCAGCTCGTGCGCCCTCCGCAGTCTGCGCCCCGAAACCACCGCCCTAAAATAAATTTGGCATTGCCCGCGACTTTTGCTATATTTGCGGCGCAAGGTTCGCAAGGATCGGAGGATCCGCGCGACTACGAGGGAATGCCGTGAGATTCGGCAGCAGTTCCCGCTGCTGTAAGTTCCGCTGTCGGCCGTAGCACAAAGCCACTGATCTTCGGATCGGGAAGGCGCTGCGGCCTGGGACGAGCCAGAAGACCTGCCTTGCGCTCCCGGTCGGGAATCGTCATCGCGCCTCTGCGGAGAACGGAGCGTCGGCGGCACCTTACATGGTCATGCGGGTGGTGCGTCGTCGTAGGTCCGCAGGTTCGATCGAAGTCCGATTCCGGGTGCGGAACCGGATTTTCAATTTCTAAACCTTATACGAACGATGAAAAAAGTACTTTACACCCTGCTGGCCGTCGCTGCGCTGACCGCCTGCACCGACGAGAACAACTTCTACGTCGATCCCGTAGCGGTCGTGGACTTCGAAGATGCCCGCCTGGGCACCGACGGCTACATCTGGGGCAAGTCGCTGGCCGAAGAGATCGACGACGAGGACTGGATGGGTAACCCCATCAAGTCGCTCTACTACTACGGTCCCGTCTACGCCCAGCACGACGCCGTGCTGATGACCTACTTCAACGACTTCGGCGGCCAGTACGACGTGTGGAACGGCTTCGTCATCTCGTCGCGCACCGACCGGGAGACGGCAGGCTTCACCAACGACAAGAGCGTCTACGCCGAGAGCGGCGACGCGGGTTCGAAGCAGTTCGCCGTGGCCTTCTACTCGGCCTTCACCGACGACAACGAGGGCATCCCGACCATCGCCTTCGCTGGCGGCGTGCGTCCCCGCTCGATCGCCATCGCCAACACGACCTACCTCTACCTCTATTTCAAGGGTTCGAACCCGGCCGAGGTAGCCGACTTCGAGGCGGTCATTTCGGGCTGGAACAGCGGCTTCAAGACGGGCGAGGTGCGCGTGAAGCTGGCCGAGAAGGCTTCGGGCACGGTCAAGGCCGGCTGGGAGACGGTCGACCTCTCGGAGCTGGGTACGGTGACGTCGCTCACCTTCGCCATCGATTCGCCCGACATGATGGCGCCCAACTATCTGGCTATCGACAACCTCGTCTACGAGAAATAGGCGCTTCGGCGCCGTGGCGAAACACCGCCGTCCCGGTTGTGGGGCGGCGGTGTTTTTTAAGTTAAAAAGTGAGAAGTAAAAAGTGAGAAGTGTGGGGCTGCGGGCTGTGCAGCTGACGCTGCAATTTTTTCGGGCAGCAGCCAGCGAAGGGTTGCCCGAGCAGCGCGAGTTGCGGGCCTTCGCCCGGGGGTGGCTGCAGCCCGCACGACCCTGTGGGTCGAGGGCAAGTCAAAAGTGAGAAGTAATTAAGTAAAAAGTGGAGGCAGGCTTTTCGGCCCGTAGCCAGCGGAGGTGCCGGCGAGCCTTCGGGCGAGACAGCCCTCCGCCGGGGGTGGCTACGGGCTGCCGGCTTTTCAAGCCGGAGTAGCTGCGACCCGAAAAGAGAGGCGCAATTGTCGAAGCCACAGGCTTCGTCCCTTTGCCGGCTCGCGCCTCCGGCGCGACCGCCCCAGCCGGCAAAGGGAGATCAATCGCGTAATGAACCGCCGAAAACCGACCGACCATTATTTCATCGTTCGTCGCAGCGTCAGCTGCGCGGGCCGCAGCCTCCGGCGGCGGAGGTCCGCCGGAGAAGTAAAAAGTAATAAAGTGAAAAGTGAGAAGTGGGGCGCTGGCTGCGTCCCGGAAAATTCCGTCGCGCAGCCCGATTGTGAATGCCGCATTAAAAAAGCCCGCCTCCCGGGTGGGGGAGGCGGGCCGTGCGCGGCGGAGGCCGCGAGGGTTTAGATCAGGTTGTTGCGCTCGATGTCCTTGAAGTAGCGGTAGGTCGACACGCGCAGCTCCTCGGCGGCCGGGTCGTCGCACACGAGGATGCCGCTGGGGTGCACCTGCAGCGCCGAGATCGTCCACTGGTGGTTGTACGAACCCTCGACGCCGTGGCGCACGGCGCGGGCCTTTTTGTGGCCCGTGGCGAGGATCAGCACCTGCTTCGAGGCGAGCACCGTGCCCACGCCGACCGTGAGGGCCGTCTTCGGCACCAGGTTGACGTCGCCGCCGAAGAAGCGGGCGTTGACCTGGATGGTGTCGAGCGTCAGGGTCTTCTGGCGCGTGCGCGAGTTGAGCGACGAGAAGGGCTCGTTGAAGGCGATGTGGCCGTCCTCGCCCACGCCGCCCATGAACAGGTCGATGCCCCCGGCCTCGACGATGCGCGCCTCGTAGTCGGCACACTCCTTCACGAGGTCCTCGGCGTTGCCGTCGAGGATGTTGACGTTCTCGGGCAGGATGTCGATGTGCGAGAAGAAGTTGTTCCACATGAACGAGTGGTAGCTCTCGGGGTGCTCCTGCGGCAGACCCACGTACTCGTCCATGTTGAACGTGATGACGTTCTTGAAAGATACGTCGCCGGCCTTGTGGCGGCGGATGAGCTCCTTGTAGGTCTCCAGCGGCGTCGAGCCGGTGGGCAGACCCAACACGAAAGGCGAAGCCGAGTGCTGGGCTTTGGCATTGATCTGGCGGATGATATAGTCGGCGGCCCACTGGGCGACTTTGGCCGATGTCTCTTCGATAATAAGACGCATAAATTGAGAGTTGAAAGTGGAAAATTGAAAATTAAGCGGGCCCGGCGGACGAGAGCAGGAGCCGCACCCCGGCGGTGCGCGGTGCGACCCCTGCATCGGGTCGGCGGGCGTGTCAGAACATCCTCACGAAGACCTCGATGGCCTGGTATTCGGCCATGCCGAGCTTGTCGTAGAGGCGAGCGGTGTTCTGCGTGCGCTCCTCGGCGCGCTGCCAGAACTCGCGCGGGTCATCGCCCGGGAAGGGCATGATGTCCTTCTGCGAGAGGTGGCGGTAGATGGCGTGGCGCTTCTTGATGAGCTCGTCGGGCGACAGGGGCACCGCCATGTCGACCATGCCCAGATCCCACTCCATCCAGGCGCCGCGGTAGAGCCACAGGTGGCACTCCTTCATCCAGTCGTCGTTCTTGACCACCTCCAGCGCCTCCAGCACGGCCTCCATGCAGACGCGGTGCGTGCCGTGGGGGTCGGCCAGGTCGCCGGCGGCGTAGATCTGGTGGGGCTTCACCTCGCGCAGGAGCTTGACGATGATCTCGGTGTCGGCGTCCGACAGCTGGCCCTTCTTGATGCCGCCCGTCTCGTAGAAGGGCAGGTTGAGGAAGTGGGCGTTGGTGTCGGGGTTCAGACCGAACGAGCGGACGGCGCCGCGGGCCTCCGAGCGGCGGATGGCGCCCTTGAGTTCGAGCAGCGCGCGCGGCTCGGGCTCGCCGGCCTTCTTCTCGGCGATGATGCGCTCGACCTCGGCATAGCGGTCGCCGTAGCCCAGCTCGCGGGCGGCGTCGATGTGCTGGAGCACCACGTCGTCGTGCACGGCGACGTTACCCGACGTCTCGTAGGCCACGTGCACGTCGTGACCCTGCTGCACGAGACGGATGAACGTGCCGCCCATCGAGATCACGTCGTCGTCGGGGTGGGGCGAGAAGACTACCACGCGCTTGGGGAAAGGCGACGAGGGCACGGGGCGCGTCGTGTCGTCGGCGTTGGGCTTGCCGCCCGGCCACCCCGAGATGGTGTGCTGCAGGTCGTTGAAGACGTCGATGTTGATCTGGTCGAAGGTGCGGCCCTGCTCCAGCAGCTCGCCCAGCGAGTTCTCGATGTAGTCCTTGTAGGTGAGCTTGAGGATCGGTTTGTCGACCACGCCGCACAGCCATACCACGGCCTTGCGGATGAACTTGGGCGTCCAGCGGCAGGGGCCCACCAGCCAGGGGGCCACCTCGCGCGTGAAGAGCTGGGCGGCGTTCTCGTCGGTCACCACCTCGATATCGGCGTGGGCCTGGAGGTGCGACGCCGGAACCTGGGCCGAGACCTCGCCCTCGACCACCTCGCGCAGGATGCGCGCCTTGTTCTCGCCCCACGCCATGAGGATGATGCGGCGGGCGTGCATCACCGTGTCGATGCCCATCGTGATGGCCATCTTGGGGGTGTGCTCCAGGCTGTGGAAAGCCCCGGCCTGGGTCTTGCGCGAGCCGTGCGAGAGCTGCACCAGGCGCGTGCGCGACTTGGCGTAGGAGCCCGGCTCGTTGAAGCCGATCTGGCCGTCCTCGCCGATGCCGATGATCATCAGGTCGATCTTGCGCGCCGCCTTGTCGTAGGCGTCGCAGTACTCGGCCAGCTGCTCCTTGGGCAGCGTGCCGTCGAGGATGTGTACGTTCTCGGGGAGGATGTCCACGTGGTTGAGCAGATCCCCGTGGATGCGGTAGTTGCGGCTCTGCTGCTCGGTCGAGGCGATGGGGTAGAACTCGTCGAGGCTGTAGACGGCCACGTTGCGGAACGACACCTCGCCGCGCGCGTGGCGCTCGGCCAGCTCGCGGTAGAGACCCAGCGGCGTGCGGCCGGTGGTCAGACCCAGCGCGAAGGGCTCCGTGCCCCGGTGCGCGTTGATGGCGGCCACGATGCGGTCGGCGATGCACTGCGCGCCCTCCGACTCGGTTTCGAATACCGTCGTCGGCATCTTCTCGTAGCGGTGGAGGATGTCGCGCGGCGTCGACTCGGCGATCAGTCCGCCGTCCTTGGGTAAGGAATACTTGCTTTTCATGTTGTTTTATGGGTTATCGTTGTCTTTGCGTTCACTGCTCGAACTTCACCCGGCCGAAGAACTCCGGCAGGTGGAAGTTGGGCTTCGCGGCCGCGATGGGGCGCCACGAGAGGAAGTGGGGCCGCGAGAGCTCGTCGCCGCACTTGTAGAGGTTCATGCGCGCCTCCATGCCGCTCCAGTCGTCGACCGAGTGGCGGAAGAGCGCCTCGGGCGGGATGGCCAGCGTCATCTGCCAGCTGTTGTCGCCCAGCTGCTCGTCGAAGGGCTCCGAGCCGATGGTCGGCGTGCGCAGGATGCGGCGCATGATCTGCTCCGACGCGTGTACGGCGTCGGCGTGGGTGCGGCGGTAGCCCACCAGCATGCGGCCGATGCACGAGGTCTCGAAGTTGTAGTAGCCCGCCTCGTCGCCCGGCGCGAAGAAGAACTCGACGCACGAGTCGGTCCACACGCGGCCGTTGTCCTCGGCGACGCGCGCGGCCGTGTAGCGCTCCTCCACCTCGAAGCGCAGCATGAGCCACGCCCCCGTGTGGAAGATGCGGAAGGCGACTTTCGGCGCGTAGGGGTAGGCCTCGGGCCAGTTGCAGCAGGCGATCGGCTGCGCCGCGACGGCGGCGAAGACGCGATCGACGGCTTCGGCGTCGTGCGGGTCGACGCCCTCGATCTTGGGAATGAGCTCCATGGGTGTTGCCTGAGGGTGTTACTTGTACTCTTCGGCCAGCTCGCGCACGACGGCGCACATGGCGTCGTACTGCCGCTCCATGCTCTGCAACAGCTTGTACTGCGCGCGGGTACGCACGAGGTTGTGGTCGGGCGAGGTCGTTTTATAATAGGTGTCGCCGTCGATGTAGTCCATCAGGAAGCGCAGCACCTGCTCGTAGGTGATGTAGCGCGCCGAGAAGGCCAGGTGGTCGATCTCCGCCTGCACGAGCTGCCGCGCGCGCTGCGAGAGGTAGCCCCGGGTGTAGGCGCGGAACATCGGCAGCGACAGCTCCACGCGGTCGAGCTCGGGGTCGTCCTCGGCGCCCGTGTTGCAGTAGGAGCGGATGGCGTCGCCGAAGTCGTTGAGCGAGGTGGAGTTCATCACCGTGTCGAGGTCGATCACGCACAGCACGCGCCCCGCGCGGTCGAAGAGGATGTTGCTGATCTTGGTGTCGTTGTGGGTCACGCGCGTGGGGATCGTCCCCTCCTCGACCAGACGCCAGAAGGCCATGGTCTCCTCGCGGCGCGACTCGATCCAGCCGATCTCCTCGCCGAGCGAGGCCACGCGGCCCGCGGCGTCGCGCTTCAGGGCCTCGTCCCACTGCTCGAAGCGGTGGCGGATGTTGTGGAAGCCCTTGATCGTCTCGGCCAGGGGCTCGCTGAAGTCGGAGAGCAGCGCCTGGAAGCGCCCGATGCCCTCGCCGCCCTTCTCGGCCAGCGCCTCCGAGTCGGCCTTGTCGTAGGCCACCGTGTCGGCGATGAAGACGCACACGGCCCAGAACTCGCCCTGCTCGTCGCAGTGGCAGAGCGCGCCGTCGCGGGTGGGTACCACCGTCATCGCCTCGCGCGCGGGATCGCCCCCCTCGGCCGCCACGCGGCGGGCGATGTGCTCGGAGACCTTGCGGATGTTCTCCATCATGGCCGGCACGTCGGGGAAGATGTTCTTGTTCTTGCGCTGGAGGATGTAGTCGGGCGCCTCACCTTCGGTGCGGATGATGAAGGTGTCGTTGATGAATCCCCCGCCCAGCGGGTCGATGGAGCGGATGGCGCCTTCGAGCGCGAATTGCGATGCGATCCGCATCAGGTGGTCTTTCATGGGTGTCGGGTAGCTTAAATGGGTTTACACACCCTCAAAATTACACAAAAGAACGCACCCGTGCAATCTTCCGGCGCGAAAAAAAGCAAAAAATGGCGTATGCCGAAATGAAAATTTCGGCACACGCCATTTAAGGTGCGTCAGAATGAGTAAGATGCAAGACGTTGAGGGAGTTTGCCCTACGTAAACGACCGAGTCCGAGGCCCGGTAACGACGCGGCAGGTTGCCGTTATGACGCACCGTCCGATGCGGAGGCGCTTCGCGTCAGCGGATGCAGCTCGTCAGCAGCTTCATCCCGCCCTCGGGGCGCAGGTGCAGCGCGCCGACGCTGGCGGGCACGAGCACCGTCTCGCCCTGGTGGATCGGCAGCACGCCGCCCCGGTCGTCGGCGATCGTGCCGCGGCCCTCCATGCAGATCGCCACGAGGAACGAGTCGAGCGCCGAGAGGTCCATCTCCTTCTCGGCCGAGAGGTCGAGCAGCGAGGTCGTGAAGTAGGGGCACGACACCAGCTCGACCTCGCGGTCCTTGGCCGCCTCGTAGCGGGTGCGGTAGTCGGGCAGCACGGCGTAGTCGATGGCCTCGCGCGCCAGCTCGGTGTGCAACTCGCGCGGCTTGCCGTCGGCGCCCGTGCGGCCGTAGTCGTAGATGCGGTAGGTGATGTCCGACGTCTGCTGGATCTCGGCCACGAAGCAGCCCGTGCAGATGGCGTGGATGCGTCCCGCGGGGAGAAAGAAGACGTCGCCCGGGGCGATCGCGTAGTCGGCCAGCAGGTCGGTGATCGTGTTGTCGGCGACGCTGGCCTCGTACTCGGCGGGCGTGACCCGCTTGGCGAAGCCCGAGCGCAGATGGGCCCCCTCGTCGGCCGCCACGACGTACCACATCTCGGTCTTGCCCTTCGACCGGTGGCGCTCGGCGGCCAGGCGGTCGTCGGGGTGCACCTGGATCGAGAGGTCCTGGCGTGCGTCGATGAACTTGATGAGCAGCGGGAACTCGGCGCCGAAGCGCTCGGCGTTGGCGCGGCCCAGCAGCGCGGCGCCGTCGCGGGCGATCAGTTCGGGCAGGGTCATGCCGGCGTCGGGGCCCTCGGCCACGATCGACTCGTTGCCTGCGACGCCCGAGAGCTCCCAGCTCTCGCCGATCTGCCGCTGGTCGGTTGCGATCTGCTTGTAGGGGGCGATCTTCTCGCCGCCCCAGATCGTCGATTTCAGAATAGGTCGGAATTTGTACATGGTTGTCGTCGTTTGTCGGGTTATTTCTGCTGCTGTGCGTCGAGCTGGCTCAGTGCGAAGGCGTAGGCGCCCACCGAGATGGCGCGGCTGGCCCCCAGCTTCGAGATCATCACGCCGATGCGCTTCTGCGGGTCGTAGGCCACGTAGCGGTCGGTGCCGTAGACCTTCAGCGTGCACTGGTCGCCGCGGGCGAAGAGGCGGAACTCCTCCTCGTCGTCCAGGTCGTAGACCTTCATCTGCACGCGGTCGAGCTCCGAGCCGTCGATCTGGTGGATCTTCGAGCGCATCTCGCGCAGCAGCGCGGGCATGATGTAGCGGCGTGCCGCGGTGATGCCGCCGCCGATGACGACCAGACCGTCGGTGAGCGTCGCGGCCGTGGCCATGGCGTCGCCGGCGATCTCGCCCAGCTCGGCGAATGCCGCGCGGGCCGCCTCGGCGTCGCCCGCACGCTTGCCGTCGGCGATCTCGCAGATCTCCTTGGGCTCGAACTTGTGGTCGCGGTCGCCCGACAGCTCGCCGTAGACGCGCTTGACGGCGCGCACGGCCACGCCGTCCTCGACGATGATGTCGGGCATCTTCTTGTGGCGCAGGCAGAAGGTCTCCACGCACGAGTTATCGCCGCGGTTGAGCTTGCGGTCGACCACCATGCCCATGCCGAAGCCCGTGCCGAAGGTGTAGCCCAGCAGGTTGCCGTAGCGCTTGGCGCTGCCCAGCTTCTCCAGCCGCGCGTTGACCTCGGGCAGCGCGCCGCCCAGCGCCTCGCCGTAGGCGAACAGGTCGCCGTCGTTGTTGATGAAGACGGGCAGCCCCAGCTTGTATTCGAGGTAGGGACCCAGCGCCACGCCTTCGCGGAACGAGGGGAAGTTGGGCAGGTAGCCGCCGATGATGCCGTTGGGGTAGTCGGCCGGGCCGGGGAAGGCGAAGCTGATCGCCACGGGCTGCTCCTTGAGCCGGCCGATGACCTGCCGGAAGCCCTCGACCATCGTCTGGAGACACTTGTCCAGATCGGAGGCGTTGGAGGGCAGCGTGATCGGATCGACGATGAACTGGTTGGCCTGCATGGCCCCGAACACGAGGTTGGTGCCGCCGGCGTCGAGGGTGATGACCACCCGGTTGTCGAAGGTGTACATATTTATTAGGTGTTTTCAGGTTTGTCGGTTCTGTCCGTGCGCGGCCGCCGGGGCGGCGCTTTATCCTTGCGAAGATACGAAAAAAATAACGGATCGCGAAAATATCGGCTCCGAAACGCATCTCGGGGCGCGGCGGCCGTCGGCGGCTCCGCCCGCCGGAGGGCTGCCGGGCTGCCGTTCTCCGGCCCGGAGACGGCCGGGAGTGAAAAAAATCGAATAATATTTTGCAGATTCGAAAAACCGCCTTATCTTTGCACTCGCAATCGACAAATGATTGATGCCTCTCTAGCTCAGTTGGTAGAGCACGACACTCTTAATGTTGGGGTCCAGGGTTCGAGCCCCTGGGGGGGTACGAAAAACAAACGATTGCTGCCTCTCTAGCTCAGTTGGTAGAGCACGACACTCTTAATGTTGGGGTCCAGGGTTCGAGCCCCTGGGGGGGTACCAAAGCGGAAGATGAAACTCTTCCGCTTTTTTCGTATGCCCGCCCGGCCCGGTTTCCGGCGCGCGCCTTCTGCCTACCGCAGCAGCTGGAGCTTGACGCCGCACGAGAAGCGGACGATCTGCGAGAGCCCGAGCGTCTTGTTGCCGCACTTGGCCACGATGTCGAGGTCGTTGGCGCTCAGCTCGTAGTAGAGCGTGACGCCGCGCACGGGTCCGTCGCTTTTCGGGTGGTAGGTGAGCCGCTGCCCGACGTAGAGGGTGGGGCGCAGGCGCGAGGTGAAGCCGTAGTAGCGGCTGCTTGGGTATTTGTCGGGCTCGCGCACCCAGTACTGCTCGCCCGTGATGAGGGTGAGGTAGATGCCCGCCGCGAGGGGCTCGACCGAGAGCCGTCGGCAGCAGCGGATGCTCCACGGGATGTAGTTCTGCCGCAGGGCGAAGACCGTGTGCGTGCGGTCGGACCAGGCGCCGGGCAGCACCCCGACCGAGAGGTCGGTCTCCCAGCGGCATTTGCGCCCGTAGTCCCACCCGCAGCCGAGCGACAGCAGCCCCATGCCGCCGGCGTACTGCGCCTTGACGTGCGTGGGGATCAGTCGTTCCCACCCCTCGTATCCCCGGTGAACGCGCTGGTCGAGCGGCCGCCGCTCCCTCTTCGCCGCCGCTCCCTCTTCGCTGCCGCTGGATCTGCCGGCCGCCCCGGCTCGGTCGCCTGCCCCAGCTCTGCCGCCGGCCTCTGTTTCGTCGTCGGCTCTTGGGCCCCCGCGGGCCGAAGGAGCAGCAGGGCTCCCGCGAGCAGGGCCGACCTGCTAAAATTCCACCCGTTCATAGTCGTAGCCCTCTTCGGTGAGGGTAAAGAGCAGGTAGACCTTCCGGCCGATGTCGTCGCACTGGTAGTAGACGATCCCGTCGTTGAAGAGTTCCTCGGCCGCGAATCGGTGTCCGTGGCCGTTGAGGCAGCACTGCAGGCCGGGGAGCTGCCGGAGCGTGCGGTGGAAGAGCCGGGCCACGTTGTTATCGAACTGCTCGGTGCCGGGCCGGGCGTGCATGACTGCGACGCTCGTCCGCACCCGGGCGGGCGGGTCGGCTATCTGCCGTTCGAGAAAGTCGAAGTTGGGCACCGGTGTGTCGTGGCCGAACTCCAGGGCGTTGGTGTTCAGGCAGACGAAGCGCACGCTCCCGGCCGTGAAGGCGAAGTCGACCGGCCCGAACAGCTCGGTGAAGATCCGCTCGCCGGTGGCCAGGCAGTCGTGGTTGCCCGGCAGCACGACATAGGGGACGCGCAGGCGCTCGAGCAGGTCGCGCTGCCGCTCGAACTCGGCCCGCATGCCGAAGTCGGTCATGTCGCCCGCATGGATCACGAAGTCCACATCGTCGCGCGCGTTGAGCGCCCGTACGGCCGCCGCCGTCTCGTCGTAGTGGCGCTGCGTGTCGCTGATGAGGGCCAGGCGGATCGTCGTCCGCTCGGCGCACGCCGCCTCGATGCGGGCGATGTTGGCGGAGTTGATCCCCCGCCGGCCCTCGATGCGGGTGTCGTAGGGGTGGTATTCGACCCGGAGGCGGTCGACAGAAGGGCGGCGCACAGCGCGGCGATGCGTTTCATGGGCGTGGGACGTGTCGGTTTTGCGGTGCGAAGTTGTGCATTCGCCGCCATTCTCGGGATACGCAAAAGGGATCGGAAGTGTTCGATAAGTCCGCCCGCCCGGCGCGAGCGGAGCTATCGGACACGCCGTGCGAAGAATCGCTGAACCTCCCCGCCGTGCCGTCCGGCCGTATTCGGGCCCTGCCCGTGCGAAAATCGGCGCCGCCCGGGTGCGCGGTTTCGGCGCGGTTTCTGCACGGTGCCGCACTGCGGGGGCCTGCGGCCGCATACGTGGCCGGGCCGCGAAAAAAATCGGCGCCGGGGTCGGGTTTTGGCGGAAAAAAGCGTAACTTTGAGCGGAGAAGAGGCTGCCGCCGCACCGCCGCGCGGCGCCACGAGGAGTGAATGAACCACCATATGATAACATGCGAATTATGCGTAAACTGTTGATAATCGCGTTTCTTGCGCTTGCCGTGCTGCCCGCTCGGGCGCAGCGTCCGCGCGTGAAGCTGGAGTGGGGCGGCATGGCCGGTCTGAACATCGTCGACTTCTCGACCTCGGACGACGCCACCGCCGTCCGCAACAAGTTGGGCTGGCAGGCCGGCATCGTCACGGCCGTCGACTTCGGCGCCTTCGCCATCGAGCCGCAGATCCTCTACGTCCGACAGGGACTGCGCCTGCGTCCCGAGGGCGAGCCGGAGCTCAACCTAAAGTCGAGCTCGATCGACGTGCCGGTGCTCGTCTCGCTGCGTCTGCTGCGCCCCGTGCGCATCTACGCCGGCCCGGTGTTCACCGTCATGAACGACTGCAAGCAGAAGTCGGCGCGCGACCTGCTCGACTTCGGGCGCGTGCGGCCGTCGCTCTCCTTCACGGTGGGTGCCGGGGTGCAGATCATGCGCCACCTGCTCGTGGACCTGCGCTACAACGGCCAGTTCAAGGGCAAGGAGGATGTGGCGCTCCCCTCGGGCCACATGCTCGACAAGCTCCGCCAGCACAACTTCGCACTCAGCTTCGGCTACATCTTTTAGTCTATGACACAGGAGGCAGTCGGCAGACAGATCGAGATCGAAGGGGTCGATCCGCGCGAGCTCTACGGCCCGCAGGAGGCCTACCTGGACCGTATCCGCGAACTGCACCCCTCGCTGCGGATCGTGGCGCGCGGGTCGTCGCTCAGGGTGCTGGGCGCGGAGGCCGAGACGGCGCGCTTCGCCCGCCGCATGGAGGGGCTGGTGGCCTACTACATCAAGTACGGCCACATCTCGTCGGAGGTTGTGGACCAGTGCTTCTCGGGCGAGGCCGTGGCGCCGCACGAGGCGCCGGTCGACAAGGACGTGATCGTCTACGGCAACAACGGCAACATCGTGCGCGCCCGCACGGTCAACCAGCAGCGGCTCGTGAAGCTCTACGACACGTGCGACCTGCTCTTCGCCGTGGGGCCCGCGGGCTCGGGCAAGACCTACACGGCCATCGCCCTGGCCGTGCGCGCGTTGCGCGAGAAGCAGGTGCGGCGCATCATCCTCACGCGCCCGGCCGTGGAGGCGGGCGAGAAGCTGGGCTTCCTGCCCGGCGACATGAAGGAGAAGCTCGACCCCTACCTCCAGCCGTTGTACGACGCGCTGAACGACATGATCCCGCCGGCCAAGCTGCAGAAGTATCTGGAGGAGGGGACCGTGCAGATAGCACCGCTGGCCTACATGCGCGGGCGGACGCTCGACAACGCCTTCGTCATCCTCGACGAGGCGCAGAATACGACCCTCGCGCAGATCAAGATGTTCCTCACGCGCATGGGCCGCAACGCCCGCTTCATCGTGACGGGCGACGTGACGCAGATCGACCTGCCGCGCCGCGCCGACAGCGGACTGGTGCGGGCGCAGGAGTACCTGCGGCGGGTCGAGGGGATCGGCTTCGTGGAGTTCGACCGCCGCGACATCGTGCGCCACCCGCTGGTGAAGCAGATCGTGGAGGCGTTCGATAAGCAGGAGGGGGAAAGTGATAAGTAAAAAGTAGAAAGTAGAAAGTTTTCGGCTCGCAGCCAGCGGAGGCGCGACGAAGGCGGACGCCGAAGGAGCAGCCCTCCGCCGGGGGTGGCTGCGGGCTGCCCGGCCCGAGGCCGGGAATGAATAATTGTGCATTGCGCCGCCGATGGCGCCGCCACCTCCCGTCCGGCGAAAAAGGCGGCCGTCGGACGGCGGCTAAAAGCGCGAGCGAGGGGGCCGGTTTGCTTGCAAACCCGCGACGAGGCGCCCCGAGCCAGCGTTAGACGTCGTCGGACAGCCTTTTTCGTCAGCGGGCCGGCTTTTTGCGGCGCTTTTTGCCGGAACAAAAAGCGCCAGAATCCCGAAGCCGCAGGCTTCGGCAGCCCGCAGCCACCTGGCGCGGAGGGCTGCTCGTCTCGCCCGAAGGCTCGCCGGCCCCTCCGCTGGCTGCGGGCTGCAAACGCACCCCCCCCCGGCTCTTAGCCGGGCGCTGGCTGCGGCCCGAAAAAGAGAAGAGCCGGACGCGGCTGCGAACCGAACGAAAAAGAAAATATACTGACCTTAAACTGAAATAGTTATGAACAGAGATTTGACGGCGCTCCGACCGGAGCTCGTGTGGAAACATTTCGCGCAGATCGCGCGCATCCCCCGTCCCTCGGGCCACGAGGAGGCGATCCGCGCCTACGTGGCGGGCGTCGCCCGCTCCCTGGGGCTCGAGTGCAGCGAGGACGAGGCGCACAACGTCTACGTGCGCAAGCCCGCCACGCCGGGCATGGAGGACCGCAAGGGCGTGGTGTTGCAGGCCCACCTCGACATGGTGCCGCAGAAGAACAACGACAAGACTTTCGACTTCGAGCAGGACCCCATCGACGCCTACATCGACGGCGACTGGGTGACGGCCGACGGCACGACGCTTGGGGCCGACAACGGCATCGGCGCGGCTGCGATTCTCGCCGTGCTGGAGGACAGCACGCTGGTCCACGGCCCGCTGGAGGCGCTCTTCACCGCCACCGAGGAGACCGGCATGGACGGCGCCTTCGGGCTCAAGGCGGGCCTTCTGCAGGGCGACATCCTGCTCAACCTCGACTCGGAGACCGAGGGCGAACTCTACGTGGGCTGCGCCGGCGGTCTGGACGCCAACATCACGCTCGACTACGCCACCGAGCCCGCACCGGCCGGCTGCAAGGCCTACCGGCTCTGTGTCAAGGGGCTCAAGGGCGGCCACTCGGGCATCCAGATCGTGGCTCAGCGTGCCAACGCCAACAAGCTGCTCTTCCGTCTTCTGAACCGCACCGAGGGCGTGTCGATCGCCTCGGTCGACGGCGGCGGGTTGCGCAACGCCATCCCGCGCGAGGCCGTGGCCGTGGTCACGGTGCCCGACGGCGCGGCGTTCGAGGCTGCGGTGGCCGCCTACGAGAAGACCGTGCAGGCCGAATATGCCGGCGTGGAGGATGCCATCCGCATCTTCGCCGAGCCGTGCGAGCAGCCCTCTGAGGTCATCGCTGGCGAGGCTGCCCGGCGCCTGATGCGTGCCGTGGTGGCGTGCCCCGACGGCGTGGAGCGCATGTCGGAGGCGATGCCCGGGCTGGTGGAGACCTCCACGAACCTGGCGCGCGTGGTCTCGGACGGCCGCTGCGTGAAGATGCAGTGTCTGCTGCGCAGCTCGGTCAACTCGGCCAAGGAGGCTCTGGGCGAGGCGATCTCGGCGGTGATGGATCTGGCCGGCGCTGCGACCGAGCTCTCGGGCGCCTACAACGGCTGGAACCCCGACATGGAGTCGCCCATCCTGAAGGCCATGACCGAGTCCTACGAGGCGCTCTACGGCCGCAAGCCGCTCGTGACGGCCATCCACGCCGGTCTGGAGTGCGGCATCATCGGCAGCAACTACCCCTCGCTCGACATGATCTCGTTCGGACCCACGATCTGCTACCCCCACTCGCCCGACGAGAAGGTGGAGATCGCCTCGGTCGGCAAGTTCTACGACTTCCTGGTCCATACGCTGCGCAACGTTCCCCGCAAGTAGACCGCAGCTTTGGAATCGACGACCGACAGGAAGTGGTTCATGATCGTCAACCCCGCGGCCGGCGAAGGCCGCGGGCTCGACGATTTTCCCCTCGTCTCGCGCCTGCTGCGCGAGGCCGGCGTGGTATACGAACCCGTGTTCACGGAGCACAAGTGCCATGCCACGGAGCTCACCGTGGCGGCCGTGCGGCAGGGCTACCGACGCATCATCGTCGTGGGCGGCGACGGCACGCTGCACGAGGTGGTCAACGGGCTCTTCATCCAGCAGGAGGCGGTGCCCCACGAGGTGCTGCTGGCCGTCGTGGCCGTGGGCTCGGGCAATGGCTGGGTCCGCTCGTTCGGCCTCTCGGGCCGCTACGGCGAGGCCGTGCGCGCCATCGCCGAGGAGCGCTCGTTCCTACAGGACGTGGGGGTGGTGAGCTACGAGGAGGCCCACTACCGCCAGAGCCGCTACATGGCCAACGCGGCGGGCGTGGGCTTCGAGGCCTATGTCATGGGGCGCATCGCCCACCTGCGCAACAAGGGGCGCACGGGCGGCCTGCGCCGCACGTGGTGTCTGGTCCGCTCGTTCTTCCGCTACAAGTCGACGGGCGTGAAGGTGTGGGTCGACGACCGCCTGGTCTACAACGACCTGCTGCTGTCGGTGGCCATCGGCATCTGCAAGTTCAACGCCGCGGGCATGCAGCAGCTGCCGGCCGCCGTGGCCGACGACGGCATGTTCGACGTCTCGCTCGTGCGGCCCGTCCACTTCTGGCACATCCTCTTCCGGGTTCGCTACCTCTTCAACGGCGGCATCTACCGCATCCGCCACATCCTGCAGGAGTGCGGCAGCCGCATCCGCATCGAGTCGTCGCCCGAGGTGCCGCTGGAGGTCGACGGCGAGCTGCTGGGCGGCTCGCCCCTGAGTTTCGAGATCCTCCACCGGGCGATCCGGGTGGTGGTGGGGGAGGGCAGAAGTTGAAAATTGAAAATGGAGAGTTGAAAATGGAGAATATCTTTCGACCGTTTCAACGATCCGTTCCGACGTCTGCAACCTGCTCCCGACTCCTTATTTTTAATTTTCCACTTTCCGTTTCCCCATGGACGTTCTCTCCTTCCGCGACTACTGCCTGTCGTTGCCGATGACCGAAGAGTCGACCCCGTTCGACGAGACGACGCTCGTCTACAAGGTGGGCGGCAAGATGTATGCCTGCGCCGACATGGCCGAGTTCGCGACCGTGGCCGTGAAGTGCGATCCCGACGAGGCGATCGCCCTGCGCGAGCGCTACGCCGAGGTGGGGCCGGCCTACCACTTCAACAAGCGCCACTGGAACGGCATCCGCACCGACGGCGATCTGCCCGACGCCTTCCTGCGAGAGCAGATCCGCCGCTCCTATATGCTGGTGCTGCGCCGCAGCGTCGTCCCGCGCTCGCTGCGCGACGAGATCCTCGCCGAGGTCGAGCGCGTCGGCCTGCCCGAGTAGGCAGCTGGTCCCCGAGCAGGGGGCGTGCCCGGAGCGGGCGCGGCGGTCCGCGCAGGATTCTCCGCGCTGGCGATCTCCCCTCCGGCACAGACGAAAAATCCCGCCCGGCTATGCAGTCGGGCGGGATTCGCATTGGGTCGCCTTGCGGCGCTTACTTCCAGTTGAGGATCTTGTAGAAGTCGAAGGCTGCGGGGTCGGCCACATACTGCTTGGCTGCCTCGTAGTCGGCCTCCGTGACGGCGTTGAGGATGTTGTCCACCACCGACGAGAACTTGTCCGACGAGATGTCGACCAGACGGGGCGGAATCTTGCCCGTCGTGGGATCCTGCAGGTCCTTCAGGTAGAGCGGAGCGACGTTGCCCTCCGAGTCGACGTAGACCATGCAGCCCGTCTTGCCCTCCTTGAAGAGCTTCAGCACGCCGATACCCAGCTCCGAGCAGTAGGTCAGGTCGTAGGCGATCGGAGTCTGGCAGCGGATCTCGTAGCCGAGCTCCACGGGACGGCTCTTGACCTTGATACCCAGCTCCTTGAGCTTCTTCTCGATCATCTCGTTGAAGATGTGCGCCTTCGACACCTTGCCCAGCTCGGGGTGGCCGTGGTCGTCGTAGGTGAAGTGCACGCCGCTCTTGCGGATCTCCTCGTCGGAGAGCGAGTGGAAGACGCCCTCCGAGATGACGGCAGCGCCGTAGTCCATGCCCATGATCTTGCGCTTGATGATCGACGAGATCACCAGGTTGACGATCTTCTCGACGGTGATCTCCGTCTTGTCGAACATCTCGGGGATGACGATCATCGGGTAGTGGCAGGCCTCGCCGATGCCGAATGCCAGGTGGCCCGCCGAGCGGCCCATGGCTGCCAGCACGAACCAGTTGCCGCTCGTGCGTGCGTCGACATAGACGGCACGGGCGATGACGGCACCCTTGTCCTTGGCCGACTCGTAGCCGAACGTCGGCGTGCCCTTCGGGAGGGGCAGGTCGTTGTCGATGGTCTTCGGCACGTGGATGTTGGCGATGGGGTACTGCTTCTTCTCCAGGAACTTGGCGATGCGGTTGGCCGTCGAGGCGGTGTCGTCGCCGCCCACCGTGACGAGCAGCTTGATGTTGTTCTCGGTGAAGAGCTTGAGGTTGAAGTTGTTCTCGAAGTCGGCGTCGGTCGGCTTGAAGCGGCTCATCTGCAGGAACGAACCGCCCTGGTTGAAGATGCCGTCGGCCATCGGATAATCGATGTCCACGGTGCGGGGCGAGGGGTTGAACAGACCCGTATAGCCCTCGTGCAGGCCGATCACGCGGTAACCCTGGCGCAGGAACGCCTTGGCGACGCTGCCCACGACGGTGTTCATGCCGGGGGCCGGTCCGCCGCCGGTCAGAATAGCGATAGCTTCTTTCATGGTTTTGGCTTTTATGTGTTTGAAAACTTGTGTTCCGATGGAATTTCGCCGCCCGAAATTACGGCTTTTTTTTCAATCCTGCAAGCCGCGGGCGAAGATCGCCCCGGGCGGCGCTCCGCACAAAGGCGGACCCCCTTCGTGGAGACCCGCCTTCGAGTGAAGTGAATGGTAATTATAGTTTATTCGACTACAGTTACGTTCACAGCCTGTTCGCCCTTGGCACCGCTGCCGACTTCGAACTCGACCTTCTGTCCTTCGTTGAGCGACTTGAAACCGTTCGAGACGATGCCCGTGAAGTGAACGAAGATCTCTTTGCCGTTCTCGCCCGTGATGAATCCGTAGCCTTTCTTGCTATCGAACCACTTGACTTGACCTTTCATAGTAATAAATGTTAAAGTGTTCGGCAAAGTAACGCAAAAATGCGTGGCCGTCAAAACTTTTCGGGTTAATTTTTCGGGTTCGGCGAAATTTTATTACATTTGTTTCGGGGAAAAAGCCCCCTTGGGAAGCCTATGAATAGAAAATGGAAACTCGCCCTTGCGGCGCTGCTCGGGTTCTCGACGGCCTGCTCGACGGTGAAGAACGCCCCCCGGCGCGACGCCGCCGAGGGCGGGGAGCGCATCGAGCAGCGCGACAGCCTGCGCATCATGGTCATGTACGGCGTGCCCACGCCGCGTCCCGAGCGCCTCGACGCGCAGCAGCAGCAGCAGCAGCGCGAGGCCTCCGAAGTCGCCGACCCGGCCGTCGGGGAGCGCGCCGGCGAGCGATGAACGGCCGCCGCCTGGGTCTGCGCAAGAGGCTGGCTCTGAACATATTTTCGGATCTCTACCGCGCGAAGGCGGCCGAGCACCGGCTCGATACCCTTTTCTGGGAGTGCACGCTGCGCTGCAACCTCTCGTGCCGCCATTGCGGCAGCGACTGCCGCACCGAGCCCGCCGTACCCGACATGCCGCTGGCCGATTTCCTGCGGGTGCTCGACGAGGAGGTGACGCCCCACGTCGATCCTGCGGAGGTGCTCGTCGTCTTCTCGGGCGGCGAGGTGCTGCTGCGCGACGATCTGGAGGAGGCGGGCGCCGAGGTCGCGCGCCGCGGCTATGCGTGGGGCATGGTGACCAACGGCATGGCCCTCACCGCGGCGCGGCTCCGCACGCTGCGCGACGCGGGGCTGGCCACCGTGTCGCTCAGCCTCGACGGCTTCGAAGCCGAGCACAACTACGTGCGCCGCAATCCGCGCAGCTACGACCGGGCGCTCGACGCCCTGCGGCTCATCGTGCGCGAGCAGGGGCTCACCTACGACGTGGTGACCTGCGTCACGGCGCCGCTCGTGCCGCAGCTCGAGGCCTTCCGCGACATGCTCGTCGCCGAGGGGGTGCGCTCGTGGCGTCTGTTCACGATCTTCCCCGCGGGGCGCGCCGCCGCCGATGCGACGCTGCGTCTGGGCGACGCCGACTTCCGCCGCCTGCTCGACTTCATCCGCCGCACGCGCAAGGAGGGGCGGATCGCCGCCAGCTACGCCTGCGAGGGGTTTCTGGGCGGCTACGAGGCGGAGGTGCGCGACCACTTCTACCAGTGCGCCGCGGGCGTTTCTGTCGCCTCGGTGCGCGTCGACGGCGCCATCTCGGGCTGCACGTCGATCCGCGCCGACTACCACCAGGGCAACATCTACACCGACTCGTTCTGGGACGTGTGGGAGCACCGCTTCGAGCCCTTCCGCAACCGCGAGTGGGCCCGCCGCGGGGCGTGCGCCGAGTGCCGCATGTTCCGCTACTGCCTGGGCGGCGGCATGCACCTGCGCGATGGCGAGGGGGAGCTGCTGCAGTGTCATTACCACCGGCTCTGACGCCGGATAAAGATTCATAAACCGATGAAAAAGAACGAAAAAGAGGTTTTCGAGCCGCTGCCCGGGGAGGAGCGGCCGACGGAGGCGGAGGTCGATCCGATGCCGCAGGACAACGATGCCGAGGCGCTGTGCCGGGCGCGCCGCGATGTGCGCTATGGGTTGCTGTGGTGCCTGGGCGGTCTGGCCGTGACGCTGGGTTCCTACTGGTTCGCCGAGGAGGGCGGAAAATATCTGATGGCCACGGGCGCCATCGTCTGGGGTGCGATCCAGGCGCTGCGCGGAGTGGTCAATCTGCTGCGCCTGCACTACAGGCGGGGCGAGCGGGCCGCTTTCCGGCGCACGATCTGCACGGCCCTCGCGGCGGCGATCGTCGGGGGCGTTGCGGTGTGGCAGGCCGTGAAGGTTACGATCGGAGAGGAGCTACGCCTGGTCGGGCACGAGCAGCGGATCGAGATCCCCGCGCTGCGGCTGCGCATGGCCGTGCCGGCGGGCTATACCGAGGTGGAGTACGAGACGACGCCCGAGACCGACACCGCATATGCCCTCCACCGCGCCTCGGCATGGAACGAGCGGCGCTGCATCACCGTCGAGGGTATCGAGGGAATGCTGCGCGCCGACAGCGTCACGTGTGTGGACGAGATGGACGATTACCTGCGCGCGCAGGCCGAGGAGTTCCTCGACGACGGCATCCTCGGCGAGCCCGAGACGGTAGAGATCGGCGGCGTGCGCATGATGAAGCACCGCGGCCGGGTCTCGCGGTCGCCGGGCTACATCTATGTGTTCTACGACCTGGCGCACGACTTCTCGCTCGTGACCCTCTATTTCTCCTACGTCGCCGAGGTGCCCGACGCCTCGGTCGAGCGGCAGGCCGAGGAGCGGCTGCGGCAGCTGGAATTATATTGATTTGGATGTAAAAGAAGGCGGAGGGACACCCGTTCGGGGCGTCCCTCCGCTTTTGTGTACGACGGCGGTCTTATCGTCCGCCTGCGGCCGCTTCTGCCGCCGCGCGCCGCCAGCGCAGGTAGCCCGCCACGGCCAGTGCCGAGTAGAGGGCGTAGAGGCCGGCCGTGAGCGGAAGCTGCTTGTGGAGATAGAGCCCCACGCACACCAGGTCGACCGCCAGCCACACCAGCCACTGCTCGGTCAGCTTGCGCGAGAGCATCCAGTAGGCGACGATGCAGAGCGCCGTGGTGAGGCTGTCCCAGAAGGGGACCGTGCTGTCGGTGAGGCGGGCGAGGGCGAGGTAGATCGCCCCGTGCAGCGCTGCATAGGCCGCCACGAGCCCCGGCACGTAGCGCCACGGCGTCGGGCGGATGGGGGAGGCGACGGCGGCCCGGTCGTCGGTGCGGTTGTCGGTGCGGTCGGCCCCCTTGCGCTGTGCTGCGCGTCGCCAGACGGCCCAGCCGTAGAGCCCCGCGGCGATGTAGTAGAGCTGCATCGAGCAGTCGGCGTAGAGCCCCGAGCGGAAGTAGAGCGCCCCGTGCACCGCGGGCATGACGAGCCCCACGATCCAAAGCCGGATGTCGGCACGGTATTCGAGCCACAGATAGAGCAGCCCGAGCGCGACGCCCGCGATCTGCAGAAGCAGATTCCAATCCATAAGTGTCTAAAAGTTAACCGTTACGTTGCCCAGCACGTGCAGCGGTGCCTGGGCGAAGTAGTAGGCCATGTCGATGCGGCGGGGCGTCGCCTCGCTCCAGGTGTCCATGTAGGAGTAGCCGTAACCGTTGCTGCAATACTCCTGGTCGAAGAGGTTGAAGATCTTCACGCCGAAGCGCACCGACCGTGCGGCCTTCATCCGCAGCGTGTACATAAGATCGAGGTTCGTCACGCAGTAGCGGCCCAGCGAGAGGGCGTCGTTCTCGTTGTTGGTGAAGTACTGGCGCCCCACGACCTGCGTGTGGAGCACGGCCCCGAAGCCGCCCCGGTGGAAGTCGAGCAGCAGCGACCCCATGGCCGAGGGCGAGTAGGCGATGGTCATATCTCCCAGGTTTTGCCCGTAGGTGGGGCTGTCGGCCAGCATGTCGACGTAGTCCTCGATGCGGTTCTGCGAGAAGGTGGCGTTGGCGCTCGCCGTGAGCCAGTCCGTCGCGCGCCACGAGGCGGTGAGCTCCACGCCGCGGCGGTAGCTGTCGGGCACGTTGACGTTGAGCACGTCGGAGCCGTCGTTGACCATGCCCGTGGGGACCAGCTGGTCCTTGTACTTCATGTAGTAGAGGTTGACGCCCGCCGTGACGCGCGGCGCCTCGTAGCGGTAGCCGATCTCGAAGTCGTAGAGCCGTTCCGAAGAGGGGTAGCTGTCGTCCGCGGCGAAGCGGTAGCGGTCTGTGAAGTCGCTGCGCGTCGGTTCGCGCTGCGCGACGGCGAACGAACCGAAGAGGCTGTGGCGCCCCGCGGTGTAGCTGAGTCCCGCACGCGGGTTGAAGAAGTGGTAGCTCTTGTCGACGTCGATGGGCTGCATGCCCGTCTCGGCATCGACCCAGTTGTCGTTGACGCCCCACGCCTCGTAGCGGACGTAGCGGTACTGGAGGTCGGCGAAGAGGTGCAGGCCGCGGGCCACGCGCCAGTCGGCCTTGGCGAAGAGGTTGGCGTCCTGCTTGCGCACGTCGTTGTCGTACCAGCGGCCGCCGATGCGCGAGGCGTCGATGCCCTCGACCCAGTCGAGCTCGCCCCAGTGGGGGCAGGTGTAGTAGCTGTAGGAGCCGCCGAAGGCCAGGTCGAAGTCGCGGACGGCATAGAGCGCCGAGGCGTTGATGCCGCCCAGGTGGTTGCGCATGAGCTTCTCGCGGATCAGGTCGCGGCGCAGCCGGTTGCCCCCGTCGTCGAAGGCCACGCCGGCGAGCGTCGGGTACTCGTTGAGCTTCGCATCGTCCTTATACTGCTTGTAGTAGCCGTAGCCGTAGGTGTAGAAGGCCGTGGCGTTGAGGCGCCAGCGGGCGTTGAAAACGTGGCTTGCGACCAGTTGGTTGTTGATTTGCAGGTAGTTGTCGGTCTGGTCGTCGTAGTAGGCCACCTCCTTCCACTCGGGGGGATCGCCGTGCCACACGCGGTGCGACAGCCCGCCCGAGACGGTGTACATCCCCTCGGGGTTGAAGCGGCGGCCGTTCAGGCGCATCTCCTCCTTCGTGGCGCCCGTGTAGGTGAGGCCCGTGCGGGCCTTGCCGCCGAACGAGAGCAGCTTGAGCATCGTCCGGCCGCCGTAGTAGCCCGCCTGGAACATGTAGGACTTCAGGTCGGTGGCGCCGCGCTCGACATAGCCGTCGGAGCCGATGTGCGTCAGGCGTGCGTCGAGCGTCCAGTGGCCCCCCATGAGGCCCGACGCGATGTGCACGGCCTGCTTCTGGGTGTTGTACGATCCGTAGGAGAGCGACGCCGAGCCGCCGAACTCGGTGCGGAGGGCGTCGGTGGTCATGTTGACGGCGCCGCCGAAGGCCCCCGTGCCGTTGGTCGACAGGCCGGCGCCGCGCTGCACCTGGATCGTGCCAACCGACGAGAGAAGGTCGGGTGTGTCGTACCAGTACATCGAGTGGGAGTCGGGGTTGTTCATCGCCACGCCGTTGATCGTGACGTTGATGCGCGTGGGGTCGGTGCCGCGCAGGCGGACGGCCGTCGAGCCGATGCCGATGCCCGTCTCGTTGGTCGCTACCATCGAGGGGGTGAGGGCCAGCAGCGACGGGATGTCGGTGCCGTAGGCGTTGCGCGCGATCGCCTCGCGCTCCAGATCGGCGTAGGCCACCGGGGTGCGGGCATCGGCGCGCAGGGCCGTGACCTCGACCTGCTGCATGCGGATCATGCGCACCGAATCCTCGGGTTGCGCCTGCTCGGTTGTCCGGTCGCCGCTGCGTGCCGGGGTTGCCGCGGAACGTTCCGCGGCTGTTGCGGCAGCCAGGCACAGGGCGAGGGCGGCCGCAGTCAGTGAAAACCTTTTCATTTACCTTTTGTGTTAGGTTAAAAACTGAAAAGGGGTATACGTTGTTGATTACGCTTGTCTCCCGGTCTCGGCATTACCCGTATCCGGTTCCATGGGTATAATCTCAGCCTGATAGTAAGGCACCCCTTCGAAATGTCGGGGGCAAAGGTAGCATAATTTTTCGAAAATGGAGAATCGGGGATGGAAAATCGGAGCGGGTTCGGTTGGCGGCCGGGGGGGGCTGAGGCGCCGTGAATTGAAAATTGAAAGTGGAAAATTGAAAATGGGGACTTCCGTTTTCAGCCCGTAGCCAGCGGGGCGTTCGGGAGGAGCTTTGCTGACAGAACAGTCCTTCGCCGGGGAGGGTGGCTACGGGCTGCCCGGCTAAGAGCCGGGTTTTATTATTTGCACTTGCAGTCCTCCGCCGGAGGTGCGTTTATCGCGGCATTTCATTGTGAATTGTGCATTATGAATCGTGCATTGCGAAGCCTCGGGCTTCGTCCCTTTGCCGGCTCGCGCCTTTGGCGCGACCGCCCCAGCCGGCAAAGGGAGATTGTTCACTGACCGGCAGCCGTAGGCCTGTCCCTCACTTCTCATTTTTACTTCTTACTTCTCGACCCGCAGGGTCGTGCGGGCCACAGCCTCCGGCGGCGGAGGCCCGCAACTCGTCGATGGCTCGTGCCGGCACTCCGCAGGCTGCTGCCCGAGACAAGCCCATCGGCAAAGCCTCCAGCGCCCTCCGCTGGCTGCGGGCTGAAAACGGAAGTCTCCATTTTCCATTAGCTGCGCAGCTTGCTTCTGCGCTCGACTTTTCGTATTTTTGCAAAAATCATTCACCCCCCCCCGACCATGATACGCAAAGATTGCGACCTAACGGTCTCCTGCTACGGCGAGGCGCGCAAAGCCGCCTGCGACATCGCCCTGCTTCCGTGGGGCGCCACCGAGCCCCACAACCTCCACCTGCCCTATCTGACCGACTGCATCCTCGCCCACGCCGTCGCGGTCGACGCCGCCGTGCTTGCCCGGGAGCGCTTCGGTATCCGCGCCATGGTGCTGCCGTGGGTGGCGCTGGGGTCGCAGAACCCCGGGCAGCGCGAACTCCCGTTCTGTATCCACGCCCGCTACGAGACGCAGAAGGCCATCCTGACCGACATCGTCGCGTCGCTGCACTGCCAGGGTGTGCGGCGCCTCGTCATCGTCAACGGTCACGGGGGCAACTGCTTCAAGAACATGATCCGCGACCTGGCGGTAGACCGGCCCGACTTCCTCATCGCCTCGAGCGAGTGGTTCGCGGTCTGCCCCGCGGCCGACTGCTTCGACGCCCCGGGCGACCACGCCGACGAGCTGGAGACGTCGGTCATGATGCACTACCGGCCCGAGCTCGTGGAGCTCTCCGAGGCGGGCGACGGAGCGTGGAAGCCCTTCGCCGCCTCATCGTTGCGAGGCAAGACTGCCTGGATCCCGCGCGACTGGAGCCGCGTATCGGCCGACACGGGCATCGGCGACCCGCGCCGCGCGACGGCCGCCAAGGGCGAGCGCTTCGCCCGGGCCGTGGCTGAGCGCTATGCCGTGCTGCTCGACGAGCTGGTGCGCGGTCCGATCTACTCCGAGTGATGCCTTGCCGGCCGGAGGGCCAGTGCGAGGTGTCTACAGCCACCCCGCCTCGTAGTAGACGACGATCTGCTCGATCGCGCGGTCCTCGCCCTCGGGGTCGTAGGCCGACTTGAGGTTCTGGCCGAAGATGCGCGAGACGTTCTGCCAGAAGCCCGCCACGAACCCGCCGCGGAACTCGCGCAGCACCTCGTAGGCCGTGTGGTCGGTCTCGCGGTCGATGAGCTTCAGCAGCACGCGCCCCTGGGTGCGGGTCATGTGTTTGAGCACGGGCGTATACTCCTCCTTGATCTGGCGGTAGACCCCCTTGATGTAGGCCTTCTGCTCCTTCTTGGTCGGGAGCCGCAGCAGCTCCTCCTCCATCTCGGCCATGCGAGCCTTGGCGATCTGCGCGATGGGGTAGACGCGCCTGACCGCCTCGACCAGACGGCGGTAGCGACGCAGATCGACCGGGCGGCGGAAGACGGGCACGGGCAGGATGCGGATCTGGGGGATGGTGTCGCCGTCGACGACGGTCCACTCCTGCACGGAGTAGCCGCGACCGCGGGGCGTCTGGCTCCATGCGGGAAGCGCGAGGAGCGGCGCGAGGGCGGCGAGCAGGATGCGACGGAGACGGATCATACGCAAAAATAGCCTTTTTTCGGCGAATCGGCGCACCCGGGCGGGGAAATCTTCGCCGCAGCGGCCGCGCGGAGCCCGGCCGCTGCCCATCGGCAATGCGTCGGCAACCCGTGGAGAGCCCGTCGGCGACCGGCCGGCAGCGCTGATAGTCGGCCGTCACCCGACCGGCGGTGCGAAACGACACGGCCCGCGTGCCGATTTCGGCTGAAAAACCTTATCTTTGACCTCGAAACAGACACGAACGCGATTATGTTGGAAAAAGGATTGTCGGCATCGGCCACCGCAGTGGTGACGGCCGCGAACACGGCCCGGGCGATGGGCTCGGGCGATATGGATGTCTTCGCCACCCCCGCGATGGTGGCGCTCATGGAAAACGCCGCGATGCGGGCCGTGGCCGCCGCGCTGCCCGAGGGGGCGACGACCGTGGGGGCCGAGATGAACTGCTCGCACATCAAACCCTCGGCCCTCGGAGCCGAGGTGACGGCCACGGCCGTGCTGGCCTCCGTCGAGGGGCGCCGGCTCACCTTCAACGTCGGGGCCACAGACACGGCGGGGATGATCGGCGAGGGGACGCACGTCCGCTACGTGGTCGACCGCGCCCGGTTCCTCGCCAAACTCGGCTGACGGTGGAGTGGTCGGTGCCCCGGCCGATCGAGCGGTCGCGGCTGCGCCTGCTGTGCGGGCGCTTGTGGTATACGCTCCTGCGCTATGCGCTGTGGTACTTCGGCGGGATCCGCTTCGCGCGCCGGCGCCCGGCGCCCGAGTGCCGCTGCCTCCATTTCGCCCACCGCACGCCGCTGCTGCGCAAGCTCCGCGCGGTGGACATGCGCTACCAGCACAACAAGATCGTCAACCTGCGCATCGCCGCCGCCCGCCTCGACGGGGTGGTGCTGCGGCCGGGCGAGACCCTCAGCTACTGGCGGCTGATCGGCCGCCCGACGCGCCGCAAGGGCTATCTCGACGGTATCGTGCTCTTCTGCGGCACGTTCCGCCCGGGTGTCGGGGGCGGGCTGTGCCAGCTCTCGAACCTGCTCTTCTGGATGACGCTCCACACGCCGCTGACCGTTGTGGAGCGCTACCGCCACTCCTACGACGTCTTCCCCGACAGCGGCCGCACGCAGCCCTTCGGCAGCGGCGCCACGTGCGTCTACCCCTACCGCGACCTGATGATCCGCAACGACACTCCGACCACCTTCCGGCTCCGCGTCGCGGTGGGCGGGGAGTTCCTCGAGGGGGAGTGGCTGGCCGACCGTCCGGCGGAGTACTCCTACCGCGTGGTCGAGCGCGACCACTGCATCCGCAGCGAGTGGTGGGGCGGTTACAGCCGCCACAACGCGCTCTACCGCGAGGTCTACGACGCTGCGGGGCACTGCGTCGACGTGCAGCCCGTCACGCGCAACGACGCGCTGATGATGTATGCGCCGCTGCTCCCGGATACGGAGGCGGAGCAGGGGGCGCAGAGCCCCGGGTGCGCGGAGTGAGGGCGGCCTGCAGCGGCGCAGCCTCCCTCGGAAAAGAGACACCCCCGTCGGAACGGCTCCGGCGGGGGTGTTTTCGTGCGGCGGGGCGCGGCGTCACAACCCGAACAGCAGGTGCTCGGCAAGGATCACGACGATGCCGGCCGCGTAGCCCAGCAGGGCCAGCAGCGAGATGCGCTTGAGGTACCACACGAACTCGATCTTCTCGAGCCCCATGGCCACCACGCCCGACGCCGAGCCGATGATGAGCAGGCTGCCGCCCACGCCGGCGCAGTAGGCCAGCAGGTGCCAGAATACGCCGTCGCGGACGAACGATGCGGCGAAGGCGGCATCGGCGCTCGCAGCCACGGCAGCGGCATCGGCCACGGGGTACATGCCCATGCAGGCGGCCACCAGCGGCACGTTGTCGACCACCGACGAGAGCAGGCCGATCACCCCGGTGATGGTGAATACCTCGTGGACGGTGGCGTCGAGCCAGGCGGCGGCGCGGTCGAGCAGGCCGGTGCTCTGCAGCGCGCCCACGGTCATCAGGATGCCGAGGAAGAAGAGGATCGTGGGCATGTCGATGCGGCGGATCACCTTGGCCACGCGGTTCTGCGACTCCTCCTCCAGGTCGTCGCGGCGGTCGTAGAGAATCTCGGTGAGCAGCCACAGCGCCCCCAGCACCAGGATCATGCCCATGTAGGGCGGCAGCCCCGTGAGCTCCTTGAACACCGGCACGAAGAGCAGGCCCGCGGTGCCGGCGACGAGGATCGCGCGGCTCATGCGCTGTCCGACGCCCGGGGGCAGCGTCGCGGCCGCGGTCCGGGCGTGCGACACCTCGCCGCGGCCGATCGTGCGCGCGGCCAGCGCCACGGGGACGACGGTCGACACGGCGCACGGGACGAAGAGGCTCTCCATGAGCGGCAGCGAGGAGATGTTGCCGCGCATCCAGAGCATGATGGTCGTCACGTCGCCGATGGGCGACCAGGCGCCGCCGCTGTTGGCCGCGATGACGACGATGCTGGCGAAGATCCACCGCTCGCGTTGCTCGGCGACCAGGCGGCGCAGGAGCATCACCATGACGATGGTGGTGGTCATGTTGTCGAGCACGGCCGACATGAAGAAGGTGATCGTGGCCAGCAGCCAGAGCAGCCGCCGCTTGTCGCGCGTGCGGATGCGGTCGGTGATGACGTTGAATCCGCCGTGGACGTCGATCAGCTCGACGATGGTCATGGCGCCGATCAGGAAGACGAGGATCTCGCACGTGTCGCCCAGGCTGCCGAGCAGCTTCGGGGCCGTGTCGCCGCCGCCCGCGAGCGCGTAGAGAGTCCATACGGCCGCACACATCACCAGTGCGACGGCCGCTTTGTTGACGCGGGTCTTGTGCTCCAGCGCGATGAACGCGTAGCCCACCGCGAAGAGGAGTAGCATGGATACAATCATGACTGTCCGATTTACGTTTGCGCGGGATTCCGATGCAGCAATCGTGCCATGCGGCATAGGGTTTCGCCTGCCGGCGTCCGCAGTGCGGATGTTTTTTTTGTTAATTATCGGCTTTGTTTTTGGAAATATTCGAAAATAGGCCTATATTAGCAGTGGGTTTAGTTTAATGTCTGTGCCTATGAAAAGATTTTCTCTTTTTGCGGTTGCGGCATGGTTCGCCGCATGGGTCGTCTCCTGCTCCGCGCCCGAGCAGGTCGCGCCGGCCGAATCGCCGGAGATGCCCAAGGTGCCGGTGGCGTATGTCACGGTCCCCGACCGCAGCGAGGAGGTGACCGAGGCTGCGGTGCGGAGCGTGGCGGCGCTGTTCGGGGCCGATGACGCGACGCGCGCCGGGGAGCGGGAGATCGAATCGGTCCACACGCTGCGCTCGCAGTCGGGCGACGCGTTGTGCTACGTGGTCAACTACCGCGGCGACCGCGGTTTCGTGGTGGTGTCGGCGACGAAAGACTACATGCCGGTGCTGGCCTTCAGCGACGAGGGGCGTTTCGACGTGGAGAGCATCGACAAGACGGGCGTCTCGGTGTGGCTTGCCGAGCAGCAGGCGGTGATCGAGCGTGCCGCGGAGCTTCCCGACAGCGTGCGTCTGCGCTGCCGCGCCATGTGGGAGGCCTACAACACGACGCGCGAGCCGCTCTTCTCCGAGGCCGAGACGCGCAGCTTCGACGACGTGATCAACATATATCCTGTCAAATAATAATTTTGAATATGAAGAAGATTTTATTGAGCATAGTCGCTTTGGTCGGTATCGTACCGGCGATTGCGCAGGAGAAGGAGCGCGGCGTTTTTGCGGAGCTGAATTTCGGATACGGCCGATCCCGTGGAGGCTATGCCGTTGTGGCCCCGGTGCTCGGCTATAGGTTTGCGGGGAATTGGTCGGTGGGTCTGCGGCTGCAATGCGAGGTCGATCGTCCGTATACAGTACCCGGCGCCTTCGTCCAATACCGATTTTTCAACCGGCCGCGCTTCGAGTTGTTCGCCGAAGGACAAGGCTCGTTGTTTTTTGCGAAGGATATGGCCGCGGATGCGGATCCCACTCTGCCGCAGTCGGACGGTTATTCCGAAGCGGGCGTGACCTTCGGGGCTTCGTGCCGGATCTGGAAAGGGCTTGCCGTGACGGCGCGCTACCTCTATCTGGGTTACAGCGATTCGCCCGACTACCGCCGCTCGGGCGGCTGCTGGGGCGACGGCGAATTCGTGCTCGATGCGGGGTGGAACCGCCTGCAGGTGGGCCTGCGATACACTTTTTAAACGGGACGCATGATGAAAACTAAAATGTTCTTTTTGTTTGTTCTGGCCGTGTGCGGCATCGCGACGGCCGCGGCGCAAGTGAAGGAGCGGGGCGTTTTCGTGGAGATGGATTTCGGCTACGGAGCGCCTCTGGACGGCTACGGCATTTTCACCCCGACGGTGGGCTACCGGCTGACAGACCGCTGGGCCGTAGGTCTTCGGGCGTCGTTCGAGACGGCGGGCGATCTTATGGAGGGCGGTTTCAAGAGTGTGGGGGCGATAGGGCAGTACCGCATGCTCGGCAAGCGCCGGTTCTCGCTCTTCGTCGAGGGGCAGGCGACCTATACGTTCGCGCCCGACGAGCAGATGGACGGCAGCGGCCCCCGCAAGGTGTGCGACGACTACGCCGAGGCGGGCTTCACGCTGGGCGGGTCCTGCGCCCTGACACGGCGGCTGAGCCTGCAGGCGCGCTACCTCTACCTGGGCTACAGCGGTTCGCCCGCCTTCCGCCGCTCGGGCGGCTGCTGGGGCGACGGCGAATTCGTGCTCGATGCGGGGTGGAACCGCCTGCAGGTGGGCCTGCGATACACTTTCTGACTTTCTGACCGGGAACCGATTCCGGGACGGCGGGCACCTTCGGGTGCCCGTTTTTTCGATTTGCCCTTCGCTGGCTGCTGCCCGAAAAGAGAGACGCAACCGTCGAAGCCCCGGCAAAGGGAGCTTGTGGGCGAAAGGGCGGCCGAAGGCCGGCGGGCCGCAGCCTCCGGCAGCGGAGGCCCGCAACTCGCTCTTGCTCGTTCGGGCTCCGCAAGCTGCTGCCCGTGAAAAGCCGGCAGCCCGTAGCCACGGCGAGCGGAGGGTTGCACGTTTCACGCGCCGCCGCTTCGCCGGCTACGGCCTGCCGCAACAAAGGTCCCCTCCCTCATTTTCCATTTTCCACTTTCCATTTTCAATTCGCAACACAGCTTACTTTTGCCCTTGCTTATACGTATCTTTGATTTCGTCGAAGATACTCAGTCTCGGCAGAAACAAACCTTATGGTTTGCTTCTGCGCTCGACTTTTCGTATCTTTGCATGATTCGCCCGGGCGGCCCAATAAACCGGCCGCGGCGACGTTATAAGTGCGATGAAAGAAGATACGATCAAGATACTCGGCGCCCGGGTCCACAACCTCAAGAACGTCGACGTGGAGATTCCCCGCCGCAAGCTGGTGGTCATCACCGGCCTTTCGGGGTCGGGCAAGTCGTCGCTGGCCTTCGACACGATCTATGCCGAGGGGCAGCGCCGCTACATGGAGACCCTCTCGACCTACGCCCGCCAGTTCGTGGGGGCGATGGAGCGTCCCGACGTGGACAAGATCACGGGCCTGAGCCCCGTGGTGGCCATCGAGCAGAAGACCACCAACAAGAACCCCCGCTCGACGGTGGGCACCGTGACCGAGATCAACGACTTCCTGCGTCTGCTCTACGCCCGTGCGTCGCGCGCCTATTCGCCCGTCACGGGCGAGGAGATGGTGCACTACACCGACGAGCGCATCGCCTCGCTGATCGCCGAGGGGTTCGCCGGGCGGCGCATCGCGCTCATGGCCCCCGTGGTGAAGGGGCGCAAGGGCCACTACCGCGAGCTGTTCGAGTCGCTGGCCCGGAAGGGCTACCTCTACGCCCGCATCGACGGCGAGATCCGCGAGATCTCGTCGGGCATGCGCCTCGACCGCTACAAGGTGCACACGATCGACCTGGTGGTCGACCGCCTGCAGGTGGCGCCGGAGGCCTCGGACCGCATCATGACCTCGCTGCGCGAGGCGATGCGCCAGGGCAAGGGCACGATGGCTGTCTACGACTACGGCACCGACCAGCAGCGCTTCTACTCGCGCCACCTGATGTGCCCCTCGACCGGGGTGGCCTTCGAGGATCCGGCGCCCCACACCTTCTCGTTCAACTCGCCCAAGGGGGCCTGTCCCCACTGCAACGGCTTGGGCGAGGAGGCGGTCTTCGACCCTGCGAAGATCATCCCCGACCGCTCGCTCTCGCTGCGCCAGGGGGCCGTGGAGCCCCTGGGCAAGTACCGCAACAACCTGCTCTTCGCCATGCTCGAGATGCTGGGCCGGCGCCACGACTTCACACTCGACGATCCGCTGGAGAGCTTCTCGGAGGCGGCGCTCAACGCCCTGCTCTACGGCGATACGGAGCCGCTGGCCGTCGACCTCTCGCAGTTCGCCACCTCGGGCGGCAACCAGTTCGTGCAGTGGGAGGGGGTGGCCGAGTGGATCGGCCGCGGCGACGAGGACGACGACTCGGCCAAGGGGCGCAAGTGGCGCGAGCAGTTCCTGCTCCACCGCACCTGCTCGGTCTGCGGCGGCACGCGTCTTAGGCGCGAGGCCCTGCAGTTCCGCATCGGCGGCAAGAGCATCGCCGACGTCTCTGCCCTCTCGATCGAGGAGTTCGCCGCCTGGGCCGCCCATGCCGAGGAGGCGATGACCGACAAGGAGCGGCGCATCGCGCAGGAGATCCTCAAGGAGATCCGCGAGCGCGTCGGCTTCCTGGTCGACGTGGGGCTGGGCTACCTGACCCTCGCGCGCGCCTCGCGCACCCTCTCGGGCGGCGAGAGCCAGCGCATCCGCCTGGCCACGCAGATCGGCTCGAAGCTCGTCAACGTGCTCTACATCCTCGACGAGCCCTCGATCGGGCTGCACCAGCGCGACAACCGGCGCCTGATCCGCAGCCTCGAGGAGCTGCGCGACGCGGGCAACTCGGTGATCGTGGTCGAACACGACGAGGAGATGATGCGCGCGGCCGACTTCATCGTCGACGTGGGGCCCAAGGCGGGCCGGCGCGGCGGGCGGATCGTCGCCGCGGGCACGTTCGACCAGATCGTGCAGGCCCCGACCATCACGGCCGACTACCTCACGGGCCGCCGGCGGATCGAGATCCCGGCGCAGCTGCGCGCGGGATCGGGCGAGCGGCTGGTGATCCGCGGCGCGCGGGGCAACAACCTCAAGGAGGTCACGGCCGAGTTCCCCCTGGGCAAGCTCATCTGTGTGACGGGCGTCAGCGGCTCGGGCAAGTCGACGCTCGTCAACGCCACGCTGCGCCCCATCCTCAGCCGGGCGCTCTACCGCTCGTTCGACCGGCCGCTGGATTACGACTCGGTGGAGGGGATCGAGCACATCGACAAGCTGGTGGTCGTCGACCAGTCGCCCATCGGCCGCTCGCCGCGCTCCAATCCGGCGACCTACTCCAATGTCTTCGCCGACATCCGCAAGCTCTTCGAGATGACGCCCGACGCCCAGATCCGCGGCTTCAAGGCGGGCCGCTTCTCGTTCAACGTCAAGGGCGGCCGCTGCGAGGAGTGCCGCGGCGCGGGGGTGCAGACCATCGAGATGAACTTCCTGCCCGACGTCTACGTGCGCTGCAAGGCGTGCGGCGGCCACCGCTACAACCGCGAAACGCTCGAGGTGCGCTACAAGGGGCGCAACATCGACGAGGTGCTCAACATGACGGTCAACATGGCCGTGGAGTTCTTCGACGCCATCCCCCCGATCGCGCAGAAGTTGCGCGCCATCCAGGAGGTGGGGCTCGGCTACCTCACGCTCGGGCAGCCCTGCACGACCCTCTCGGGCGGCGAGAGCCAGCGCATCAAGCTCGCGGCCGAGCTCTCGAAGCGCGACACGGGACGCACGCTCTACCTGCTCGACGAGCCCACCACGGGGCTCCACTTCGAGGACATCCGCATGCTGCTCGAGGTGCTCAACAAGCTCGTCGACCGCGGCAATACGGTGGTGGTGATCGAGCACAACCTCGACGTGGTGAAGGTGGCCGACCACCTGATCGACATCGGTCCCGAGGGGGGCGCCGCGGGCGGGCGCATCGTGGCGGCGGGCACGCCGCACGAGGTGGCGCGCTGTGCGGAGAGCCATACGGGCGCTTTTCTGGCACAAATGGGCCTCTGACCCTTTTCGGCACCGCGTTTGCTTTTTCACGGTCGAAATCAATTCTTTATGAGCCATGAAAAAGCTATCCGTAATTCTTGCAGGCATGCTGCTGTGTCTGGCAGCCGCCACCGTGATCGGTCAGAAACAGAACCTGACGCCCAAGCAGGAGCGTCGCGAGATCCGCGAGAAGCGCCGCGCGCAGCGCATCGCCGAGTTCGAGCAGTCGATGGATTCGACCATCCTGTCGCGTAACTTCAAGTTCTCGCCCCAGACCATGCAGCGCCAGCCGGCCGGTCAGATGCGTCAGATCCTCAATCCCCACTTCGACCTCCAGGTATGGGACGGTACGGTCGAGATCTGCCTCCCCTACATCAAGGGCTACGTGCCGCCCTACCACGTGACGATGCTCAACTACACCGTCTCGAGCGTGGAGAACTACGTCACCGAGCAGACCAGCGAGGGATGGATCGTCACCTTCAAGAGCAGCCTCTACTCGGGCTCGGATTACACCTTCACCCTGGAGGTATACTCCCGCACCGGCGGAGCCGTGCTGACGATTACCAACCCCTGGTACAGCCCCGTGCAGTACAACGGCAACATCACCCGCATCTACTAACGGGCACTGCCGCCGCACGACAAAAGCCTCCGGCCCGCAAGAGGGGCGGAGGCTCTTTTGCGAAATGCGGCGGGGCGACGAAGCGGCGGGGTGGCGAGACGGCGCGGCGAGACGATGTGGCTGTGCGATGTCGCGATGGCGCGGCTGTGCGATGCCGCCACGGCAAGGTGTGTCGCGGGCCGCGATGCGGTGCCGACGGCCGGAGCGAGCTGATGGGGCCGGACGGTCCGATGGGGCAGCGCGCTTGTCCGGGCGCTACCGATAGATCAGCGCCACGGCCGAGACCGATACCCCCTCTTCGCGCCCTTCGAAGCCGAGGCGCTCGGTGGTGGTCGCCTTAACCGACACGCGGTCGGCGTCGATTCCCATCGCACCGGCCATCGCCGCGCGCATGGCGTCGATGTGGGGGCGCAGCTTGGGGCGCTGCATGCGGATCGTGCAGTCGACGTTGCCGATGCGGTAGCCGTGCTCGCCGAGCAGCTCGGCGACCCTGCGCAGCAGGATCTTCGAGTCGATGCCGGCGAAGTCGGCCGACGTGTCGGGGAAGTGCTGCCCGATGTCGCCCAGCGCCGCGGCGCCCAGCAGCGCGTCGCACACGGCGTGGATTGCCACGTCGCCGTCGGAGTGGGCCACCAGACCGTGGGTGTGGGGAATCGCGACGCCGCCCAGCACGAGGGGCAGCCCTTCGGCCAGCGCATGCACGTCGTAGCCGTGTCCTATTCTGAAATCCATAGTCGAATCGGGTTTATTCCGTCGAAATTAAGAAAAAAAACTATTTTTGCAAAATATTAACCGCATACACCTTTACAGTTATGGCATTTTTCAAGGAATTCAAGGAGTTCGCCCTCAAGGGCAATGTGATGGATATGGCTGTCGGCGTCATCATCGGCGGCGCGTTCGGCAAGATCGTCACCTCGCTGGTCAACGACATCATCATGCCGCCGATCGGCGCGCTGCTGGGCAACACCGACTTCTCGAAGCTGCGCGTGGACATCAGCCGCATGCGCGACGTCTCGTCCAACGCCGTGCAGCGCGTGGGCGACATGGTGGGCGGTGTCGACGGGGTGATCGTCACCCCTGAGGCTGCCGAGCCGGTCTACTGGAACTACGGCGCCTTCATCCAGCAGTGCATCGACTTCACGATCCTGGCATTCTGCGTCTTCCTGATGGTGAAGCTCATGAACCGCATGGCCAGGAAGAAGACCGCGGCGCCCGCCCCGGCACCCGCTCCCGCCCCCTCGAAGGAGGAGCAGCTGCTCGCCGAGATCCGCGACCTGCTGCGCGAGAAGAAGCAGCTGTAGGCTGCGCCGCAGCCCGCAAGCGAAGGAATCCGATCACTGCCGGTCGGATTCCTTTTTTCGTGGTGCGTACTCCTGCAGCACGTAGGTGGTGAAGATGGGGAAGAAGAGCATGCCCAGCGACGGGAGCAGCACGCTGAAGACCTTGCCTACGGTCGTGACGGGGAAGATCTCGGCCCCCACGGTGGTGACGTTCATCCAGGCCCACCACACCGCGTCGCCGAAGCCGTGCAGACGGGGGTTGACCCCCGCCTCGTAGTCGTAGAAGACCAGCGCCGAGAGGTAGGTGAAGAGCGCCACGGTGAGCACGTAGGCCGCCAGCAGCTTGCGCACCCGGTCGCCCGCGAGCCAGCGGATGACGATGTAGAAGGCCAGGAAGAGTCGCACGAGCGGCATCAGCCCGATGAGCATGGCCGCCTCGCGCGGGAGCTCGATGCCGCTCCACTCGATCAGGTTGAGGTAGGGGATCGAGATGATGAGGAAGAGGCAGTGGCGCGCGAAGAAGCGCCCGCGCCGCTCTGCTGCCATCCAGCGGACGACGAAGTCGGCCAGAAAGAGCGAGCAGACGATGAGCTGGACGTGGAGGTAGAGGTCGGAGAAGCGGGCGTGGTTCCCGCCGAGGATTTCGCGCGACATGGCGGCGAGCAGCACCAGACCGCCCGCGACGTTGACCGACCCGAGGATGCGGGTGAGCCGTTCGCGTGTGATTTTTTTCAGAGGCATGCGTCGAAGGGTTTGCCCGCAGGGGGTCAAAATCGGTGCCAGGGGCCTTTTCTGCGGATTTTTGCCGATTTTTATCGAAAATATTTTGCACGATCGAATTTTTCGCTTATCTTTGCACTCGCTTTCAGCAATGGCGGGATAGCTCAGCTGGTTAGAGCGCATGATTCATAATCATGAGGTCGAGAGTTCAAGTCTCTCTCCCGCTACTTCGACGACGAGTCTCCGATAAGGAGGCTCGTTTTTTTGTGCCCTGCGGGCGGACGTGCCGGTTGTTTTCCTATCTTTGCCTGCACAAAACCCCCGACCCATGGACCGCCAGCCGATGCGACGACAGGAACCGATGAAGCTTCTGTTCAACTACAACGACGTGTTTTTCAGCTTCATCTACGACGACGAGGAGCCCTGCGCGCACCGCTCCCGCGACTATGCCCTCAACTACGTCCGCTCGGGCGAGATGGTGCTCGACAACGGCCGCGAGCGGATCCGCGTGGGCAAGGGCGAGTGCGTCTTCATCCCGCGCGACCACCACGTCACCTTCCATAAGCGCCCCTGCGACGGCGAGCGCTACTGCGGCATCTTCCTCTCTTTCACGCGCGCGTTCCTGCGGCGGATGTACGCCCTCTTCGGGCAGCGCGACGTGGCGCCCGCGACGCCGAAGCTCGAGGCGCGGGTGATGAAGCTCCCCGCGACGGCCGAGCTGGCGAGCCTCTTCGGGTCGATGACTCCCTATTTCGACCCCGAGGTGAAGCCCCGCGGCGACTTCATGCAGTTGAAGATGCAGGAGGGGCTGCTGGCCCTGCTGCACATCGACGAGCGGTTCGGGCCCCTGCTCTTCGACTTCAACCAGCCCTGGAAGATCGACATTCTGGAGTTTCTGGAGGAGAACTACATGTGCGAGTTCACGATGGAGGAGCTGGCCCACTACACGGGGCGCAGCCTGGCCACCTTCAAGCGGGACTTCCGCAAGATCAGCGACCTGACGCCCGGGAAGTGGCTCGTCCGCCGGCGGCTGGAGGAGGCATACGCGCGCATGAAGGAGGGCGGATGCAAGGTGGTCGACGTCTATGCCGAGGTGGGTTTCAAGAACGCTTCCCACTTCTCGACCGCTTTCAAGCGCCACTACGGCGTCTCGCCCTCGGCCCTTTTCGCATAGCGGCCCCGGCGCTGACCTTTTCGGCAAAGCTCTTTGAGCCCCACAGCAACGTCGCTGCGGGGCTTTTCGCGTAATTTTGCACTCGGAAATGAGAACCCGTAAAATATCCATGCTATGAAAAAAGTACTGGTCATCTCGTCGAGCCTCCGGCCCGGCAGCAACTCCGAGGCGCTGGCCGACGCCTTCGCGCGCGGCGCCGCCGATGCGGGGCACCAGGTCGAAAAGATCGCGCTGCGCGACAAGGAACTCGGCTTCTGCCGCGGCTGCCTGGCCTGCCAGCGCACCCGGCGCTGCGTCATCGCCGACGACGCGCCCGCCATCGTTGCGAAGATGCACGACGCCGACGCGATCGCCTTCGCCACGCCGATCTACTATTACGAAATGAGCGGCCAGCTCAAGACGCTGCTCGACCGCGCCAACCCGCTCTACGGCTCCGACTACCGCTTCCGCGACATCTACATGCTCACGGCTGCGGCCGAGGACGAGCCCGAGACCCCCGTGCGGGCCGTCGCGGGCCTCACCGGGTGGATCGACTGCTTCGCGCGGGCCCGTCTGGCGGGGACGATCTTCGCCGGAGGGGTCGAGGCTCCGGGCGAGACGGCCGGCCATCCCGCCCTCGCGGAGGCCTACGCCGCGGGTCGCGCCATAGAATAAACCACACGTGAAGCGCATGAAAACGAAAACAATCGCCGCACTTCTTCTGGCCGGACTGGCGGCGGCCGGCTGCATGAACCGACAAACCGACGACACGCAGATGCAGACACTCCGACTGACCCGCGACTGGGACAAGACCTTCCCGCAGAGCGACAAGGTCCGACACACCAAAATCACCTTCCGCAACCGCTTCGGCATCACGCTGGCGGCCGACCTCTACACGCCCCGCGACGCCGCGGGGCCGCTGCCCGCCGTGGCCGTCTCGGGCCCTTTCGGAGCGGTCAAGGAGCAGGCGTCGGGGCTCTATGCCCAGACCCTCGCCGAGCGGGGTTTCCTGGCCCTGGCCTTCGACCCCTCGTTCACGGGCGAGAGCGGCGGCGAGCCGCGCAACGTGGCCTCGCCCGACTTCGCCACCGAGGATTTCTCGGCGGCGGTCGACTTCCTCTCGACGTTCGAGGGGGCCGATCCCGGGCGGATCGCCATCGTCGGCATCTGCGGCTGGGGCGGTTTCGCGCTCAACGCCGCGGCCGTCGACACGCGCATCCGGGCCACCGTAGCCTCGACGATGTACGACATCAGCCGCTGCACGGCCAACGGCTACTTCGACGCCGGCGACTCGGATGACGCGCGCCATGCCCTGCGCCGGCAGCTGGCCGCCCAGCGCACGGAGGACTTCCGTCGCGGCGACTACGCCCGCGCCGGCGGGGTTGTGGACCCGCTGCCCGACGATGCGCCGCAGTTCGTCAGGGATTACCACGCCTACTACAAGACCCCGCGCGGCTACCACGTGCGGTCGCTCAACTCCAACGAGGGTTGGAACCGCACCTCGGCGCTCGCATTCCTCAATGCGCCGATCCTGGCCTACGCGGGCGAGATCCGCAGCGCCGTGCTGCTCGTCCACGGCGAGAAGGCCCATTCGCGCTACTTCAGCGAGGCCGCCTTCGCCCGCCTGCGGGGCGAGGGCAAGGAGCTCCTGATCGTCCCCGGGGCCAACCACACCGACCTCTACGATAACCTGCGGGCCATCCCCTTCGACCGCATCGAGGCCTTCCTGCGCGAGAACCTCGAGTAGGGGCTCTCCGGCGAGCTGTTCCGGGCGGGGCGCGCAGGCGTTCCGCCCGGCGGCGTGTTGCGCGGCGGCGATTTATTGCGTATCTTCGCGCCGTTCAACCACGCTTTCGACAATGAATACCGTCTGGATCGTACTCCCCATCCTCGTCGTGCTGATGTTCCAGCTGGGCATTGAGCTCGACGGCCGCGCGTTCCTGCGCGTCGCCCGGTCGCCCCGCGCGGTGGCCGCGGGCCTCATCGGCCAGCTCGCGGTGCTGCCCGCCGCGGCCTTCGGCGTCGCGGCGCTCTTCGATCTCGAGCCCGTGTGGTTCCTGGGCCTCATGCTCGTGGCCTGCTGCCCGGGCGGGAGCTCGTCGAACGTCTTCACCATGCTCTCGCGCGGCGACGTGGCCCTCTCGGTGACGCTCACGGCTCTGAGCAGCCTCGTCACCCTCTTCACGCTGCCGGCCCTGATGGCCTTCGCGGCGCACTGGGTCTCGCTCTACGCCGGTGCGGAGATCGAGCTTCCGGTCGGGCGCCTCGTCGTGCAGAACATCGTGCTGCTGTTCCTGCCGATGGCCTGCGGCACGGCCTTCCGCCGCTGGCGGCCCCGCGCGGCGCAGCGGGTCTATCGCGCCGTGGGGCGCATCGCCTTCCCGGCGCTGATGCTTCTGGCAGGGCTCTTCTTCGTGCAGTATGCGCAGACGATCGTGGACAACTTCGCACTGCTGGGCGCCGCCTCCGCGACGCTGATCCTCGCGGCGACGGGCGCCGGGGCGCTCCTGGCGCGCCTCTTCGGTCTGGGCAGCGCCGTGCGCCGCACGATCGTCATCGAGGTGGGGATGCAGAACGCCGCCCAGGCCATTGCCGTCGCCTCGTCGCCCCTGGTCTTCGCCTGCGAGCGGATGGCCATCCCGGCTATCGTCTATGCGCTGGTGATGAACATCGTGCTGCTGCTTTACCTCGCGCTCGTGCGCCGGCGCGCAGCCCGCGGCTGACGGGCGGCGGCGAAATGCCCCGAGGGGGCGAAAACAGAGCGGAAACGTGCGGCGTTTCCGCTTTTTTCCGTATCTTTGGCTACGCCCAAGATACTCCGTCTCGGCATAACCAAGCTACCGCTTGTTTCTGCGCTCGACTTTCCGTATCTTTAACGAAATTATAACCATTCGACCGATGAAACGCATCCACCTGCTCGCCGCGGCGCTGCTGTTCGGCGTGGCCTGCGACGGCCCGCAGAGCGAGCCGCTGACCTTGTGGTACGACCGCCCCGCTGCGCACTGGGAGGAGACTCTGCCCCTGGGCAACGGCCGCCTGGGCGCCATGCCCGACGGCGGCATCCTGCACGAGCACTTCGTGCTCAACGACATCACCTGCTGGAGCGGCTCCGAGCAACCCACGGCCAACCCCGAGGCGCTCGACTACCTGCCCCGCATCCGCGAGCTGCTGCTGGCGGGGCGCAACCTCGAGGCGCAGCGGATGATGTACCGCCACTTCGTGTGCAGCGGCGGCGGCTCGGCCGAGGCGGCCTACGGCAGCTACGAGATGCTGGGGCGCCTCGACTTCGACTTCGCGCTCGACACCGTGGGTCTCGCCCGTTACGGGCGCGGCCTGAACATCTCCGACGCCACGGCCTGGACCCGCTTCGAGGCGGGCGGCGTCGCCTACCAGCGCGACTGCTTCGTCTCGCGCACCGACGACGTGGTGGCCATCCGCCTCCGCGCGTCGCAGCGCGGCGCCCTCACGTTCCGCATGACGCTCTCGCGCCCCTCGTGCGCCGAGACCGAAGCGGCGGGCGACCGCCTGGTGATGCGCGGGCAGCTTCCGAGCGGCCGCGAGGGCGCGGAGGGCGTCCGCTTCCGCTCCGAGGCGGCAGTGCGCACGCGCGGCGGCGAGGTCACGGCAGCCGACGGGGTGCTCTCGGTGGAGGGTGCCGACGAGGCGGTGATCTACGTATCGTCGGCCACCGACTACTTCGACCGCCTGGCCGGCCGCACTCCCGGGGACCTTGCCGAGCGCGTCGGGGAGCTGCTCGACAAGGCGCTCGCGGGCGACTTCGACGAGCAGCGCCGGGCCCACACGGCCGACCACCGGCGCCTGTTCGACCGCGTGGCCCTCGACCTGGGCCCTGCGACCTCCGGCGTGCCCACCGACGTGCGGCTGGCCCGCTACGGCTCGGGCGCCGACGATCCCGCGCTGGCAGCCCTCTACATGCAGTTCGGCCGCTACCTCATGATCTCCTCCGCGCGCGAGGGGATGCTGCCGCCCAACCTCCAGGGACTGTGGGCCAACACGGTCGACTGCCGCACGCCGTGGCGCGGCGACTACCACACCAACATCAACGTGGAGATGAACCACTGGATCACCGGTCCGGGCAATCTGGGCGAGCTGCAGCTGCCGCTGGTCGACTACGTCGAGCGGATGGTCCCCTCGGGCGAGCGCACGGCGCGCGACTTCTACGGCACGAAGGGGTGGTGCGCCCACGTGCTGGCCAACGGCTGGAACTTCACGGCCCCCTCGGAGAATCCGTCGTGGGGCGCCACGAACACGGGAGGCGCCTGGCTGGCCCTCCACCTCTGGGAGCAGTACCGCTTCCACCCCGACACGGCCTACCTGCGGCGCGTCTATCCCGTGCTGCGGGGCGCCGCGGAGTTCTTCCTCGAGAACCTCGTCGAGGAGCCCGACCACGGCTATCTGGTCACGGCGCCCACCTCGTCGCCCGAGAACGGCTACTACGACGAGAGCCGCGACGAGATCACCTTCGTCTGCATGGGCTCGACGATGGACGCGCAGATCCTGCGCGAGCTGTTCGGCGCCGTCGACGAGGCTGCCGCGACGCTTGACACCGACGCCGCCTTCGCCGCGCGGCTGCGCGAGGCGGCCCTGCGCCTGCCGCCCGAGCAGGTGAGCGAGCGAGGCGGCTACCTGCTCGAGTGGCTCCGCGACTACGATGAGATGGACATCCACCACCGCCACGTGTCGCATCTGTTCGGCCTCTATCCCGGCACGCAGCTGACGCGCCGCCGCACGCCGGAGCTGCTCGAGGCGTGCCGCGCGACGCTCGACCGCCGCGGCGACGAGGGCACGGGGTGGTCGCGCGCGTGGAAGATCTGCTTCTGGGCCCGCCTGGGCGACGGCGACCGCGCGGCCAAGCTGCTCGCGAGCCTGCTCCACCCGGCCTACACCGTCGACCGCGCGGCCGACGGCACGCCGACCTACAGCGGCGGCGGTGCGGGCACCTATCCCAACCTCTTCTGCGCCCATCCGCCCTTCCAGATCGACGGCAACTTCGGCGGCGCGGCCGGCATCGCCGAGATGCTGCTGCAGAGCCACGACGGCTGCATCGAGCTGCTGCCCGCGCTGCCCGCAGCGTGGAAGAGCGGCTCGTTCCGCGGCCTGCGGGCCCGCGGCGGCGTGGAGGTCGACTGCCGCTGGGCCGAGGGTCGCGTCGTGGAGGCGGCGCTGCGCGCCGAGCACGACTGCACGGTCGAGGTGGTGCTGCCCGGCGACGAGACCCCGCTGACGGTCGTGTGCCGCGCCGGGCGGAGCGTGCCGGTAGCCCTCTGAGGGGGGGGCGCCCGGCCTCGTATGAAAAAAGAGATTCCGGCCTCGTGACGAGGTCGGAATCTCTTTTTTTGCGCTGCGCCGGCGCGTCAGCAGGTGCCGAAGCGGAAGACGATCTTCTGGCAGTAGGTCTCGCCCGGGTGGAGCAGCGGCGAGGGGAACTCGGGCCGGTTGACGGCGTCGGGGAAGTTCTGGCACTCGATGGCCACGCCCGCGTGGTCCTCGTAGCGGCCGCCCGACTTGGTCTCGGGCGATCCGGCGAGCCAGTTGCCCGTGTAGATCATCACGCTGGGCTGCGAGGTGAGCACCGTGACCGTGCGGCCCGACTTCGGGTCGCGCAGCGTGCCCGCCTCGCCCAGGATGCCGGGCTTCCAGCCGTCGATGGCGAAGGGATGGTCGTAGCCGCGGAAGTCGCGGATGCGGTTGAACGCGGCGTCGATGCCGGGGCGGAATGCGCGGAACGTGCGGAAGTCCTGCGGCGTGCCCTCCACGTCGAGCATCCGGCCCGTGGGGATCTGGTATTCGTTCATCTCGGGCACCTGCGACGAGTGGAGCTGCAGCTCGTGGTCGAGGATGTCGCCCGAGGCTTCGCCCGCCAGGTTGAAGTAGACGTGGTTGGTCAGATTGACCACCGTGGTGCGGTCGGTGCGTGCGCGGTAGGTGAGTTCCAGCGCATTGTCGTCGTCGAAGTCGAAGACGGCCTCTACCGTCAGCTCGCCGGGGTAGCCCTGGTCGCCGTCCTCCGAGAGGAGCGTCATCACCACGCGGTTGGTCTCCACGCGGCTCTCCCACACGCGGTTGGCGAAGTTCTTCGTGCCGCCGTGGAGGTGGTTCTGGCCGTTGTTGATCTCCAGCTGGTAGGCCTTGCCGTCGATGGTCATGCGCCCCAGCGCGATGCGGTTGGCGCAGCGGCCCACGCTCTTGCCGGCGGCCGGGCCGTCGTGGAAGTAGCTCTCGGGGCGGGCGTAGCCCAGCACCACGTCGGCCATGCGCCCCTCGCGGTCGGGCATCGTCGCCGAGACGATCGTCGCACCGAAGTTGCTGATCCGCACCTCGGCGCCCCGGTCGTTGCGCAGCGTGTAGAGGATGATGGCCTCGCCTTCGGGCGTCGCGCCCCACACGTGTTGTTCGATCTGTACCATATCAGTAGGTTTTAAGGTTGTTCGGTTGTTCTGTGCCGGGGTGGGGTTATCCGCAGCGGTCGAGGCCCGAGGCGTCGCATCTTCGGCGGCTGCGGAGGTCGCGCCTCCGGCGCAAGCCGCCGAAGATGGCTTCTCTGCGATCGGCTCGCAGAGCCGGCGGGCCGCAGCTCCCCCCGGCGGAGGCCCGCTGTCGCGTGCCCCGCAGGCTGCGCCCCGGTTCGGACCATCCGGCGCCGGCCCCCCCCCTCGGGTTACTCCGCGGGTTGCAGCGTCGCGAAAAGGCGGTCGATGCGGTTCAGACACTCTTCGCGGCCGATGAAGGCCGTCACGTCGTACATGCCCGGGCCCTTGCCGGCGCCTACGAGCGCCAGACGCAGCGTGTTCATCACCTGGCCCATGCCGTAGCCCTTCTCCTCGATCCACGCGCGCACGATGCGCTCGGTGTTCTCCAGCGAGAAGTCGTCGATCGAGGCGAGCACCTCGCGCAGCTCGCGCAGGATCGCGGGGTTCTGCCCCTTCCAGTACTTCTTGGCCTGCTTCTCCTCGTAGGCCTCGGGCGCCACGAAGAAATAGGAGGTGAGGTCCCACAGCTCGGTCGTGAGCTGTGCGCGCTCCTTCATGATGCCTGCGGCGCGGCCTGCCACCTCGTCCGCGACCTCGATGCCGTGCGCGCGCAGGACGGGCTGGCAGATTGCGGCCAGCTCGGCGTCGGTGAGCCGGTGGAGGTACTGGGCGTTAAACCAGCGGGCCTTTTCGGGCTGGAAGCGGGCGCCCGACTTCGACACGCGGTCGAGCGAGAAGGCGTCGATGAGCTCCTGCATCGTGAAGAGCTCCTGCTCGGTGCCGGGGTTCCAGCCCAGCAGCGCCAGCATGTTGATGAAGGCCTCGGGCAGGTAGCCGTCCTCGCGGTAGCCGCGCGAGGTCTCGCCCGTCGCGGGCGACTGCCAGAAGAGCGGGAAGACGGGGAAGCCCATCTTGTCGCCGTCGCGCTTGGAGAGCTTGCCCCCGCCCGTGGGCTTGAGCAGCAGGGGCAGATGGGCGAACTCGGGCTGCGATGCCTCCCAGCCGAAGGCGCGGTAGAGCAGGTAGTGGAGCGGCAGCGAGGGGAGCCACTCCTCGCCGCGGATGACGTGCGAGACCTCCATCAGGTGGTCGTCGACGATGTTGGCGAGGTGGTAGGTGGGCAGCGCGTCGGCCGACTTGTAGAGCACCTTGTCGTCGAGCGTCGAGGTGTTGACCTCCACGTGGCCACGGATCAGGTCGTCCATGGCGACCACCTCGTTCTCGGGCATCTTGAAGCGGATGACCCACTGCTCGCCGCGCTCGATGCGCGTGCGCACCTCCTCGGCCGGCAGGGCCAGCGAGGTGGCCAGCCGCTCGCGCACGGCGTAGTTGTAGGCGAAGGCCTCGCCGCGCGCCTCGGCTTCGCGGCGCAGGGCGTCGAGCTCCTCGGCCGTGTCGAAGGCATAGTAGGCCCAGCCCGCCTCGACCAGCTGCGTGGCGTAGCGGAGGTAGATCTCGCGCCGCTCGCTCTGGCGGTAGGGTGCGTGGGGGCCGCCCGCGCCGACGCCCTCGTCGATCTCGATGCCGCACCAGCGGAGCGACTCCAGAATGTACTGCTCGGCACCGGGCACGAAGCGCTGCGAGTCGGTATCCTCGATGCGGAGGATCATCGTGCCCCCGTGGCGGCGGGCGAAGAGGTAGTTGTAGAGTGCCGTGCGGACCCCGCCGATGTGCAGCGGGCCCGTGGGGCTGGGTGCGAAACGCACGCGAACGGGTCTTTCCATTTATCTTACAGTTCGATTTTGTTTTTGTTCTCTTTTTCCAGCCGCTGCGCTGTCCGACGGGCGTGCTCGCGCCCCTCGGGCGTGTCGGGCCAGTCGCGTGTCGCGCGGCGGAGCCGCAGCAGGGCGGGAAGCGTCGCGAGGAGGATTCCCGCGCAGAGCAGGGCGCAGAGCACCAGTGCCGCGCGGCGTCCCGCGTCGGTGCGCGAGGCCAGACAGCCGACGATGACGACCATGTAGGCCCGCTCGGTCCACCGCGAGGTCAGGACGGCGGGCAGCTGTTCCCTCCAGCTCATCGCGCGGCTACTTTACGCGGTACTCGATGCGCATGGTGATGCGCGCCTTCTTCATGCGCGACGAGGTGTTGAACGACCCGCCGGCCGAGAACTCCTCGTTGGAGTTGGCGCCCGTGATCTGGAACACGCCCATGCGTGCCGAGGCCACCTTGCCGATCTTCGTGCCGGCGTTGGCGGCGATCTTCTCGGCGCGCAGCCGCGCGTCGGCCGAGGCCTTCTCGATGAGGCCCATCTTCACGTCGTCGAGCTTCGTATAGTAGTAGTCGGGGGCGTAGGCCTCGATCGAGACCCCCTGGGCGATGAGCGACGAGATCTCGCGCGAGACGGTCTCGACCCGCTCCACGTCGGTCGACTCCACCGTAAAGCGCTGGCGCAGCTGGTAGCCCGTGAAGCGCTGGCCGGCCCAGCTGCCGTTGGCGTTGTAGACCGGGGCGTACTGCTTGTCGACATTGACGAACTCGAAGACGACGTTCTCGACTGCCACGCCCTTTGCGGCGAGGTACTCCTGCACCTTCCGCTTGCTCGCCTCGATCTCGGCGTAGCCGGCGGCGACGTTCTGCGCCTCGGCGGTGAGCGTGCCCGACCAGACGATCAGGTCCGACGTGAACTCCGTCTCGCCCAGACCCGTGACGACCACGGTATCCTGTGCGCGGTACTTGTAGGTGTAGGCGCGGCCCAGCACGACGGCGCAGACGACGGCCGCGAGGCCCAGCAGGAGGTACTTCGAATTTTTCATCTCTCTATGATTTTAAAGGGTGTCAGACGTTGAAGAGGAAGTGCATGATGTCGCCGTCCTGGACGACGTACTCCTTGCCTTCGATCGAGAGCTTGCCCGCGTCGCGGCACGCCTTCTCCGATCCGAGCTCCACGTAGTCGGCATATTTGATGACCTCGGCGCGGATGAATCCCCGCTCGAAGTCGGTGTGGATGACGCCCGCCGTCTGCGGTGCCTTCATGCCGCGCACGTAGGTCCAGGCGCGCGACTCGTCGGCGCCCGTGGTGAAGAACGTCTCGAGGTTGAGCAGCCGGTAGGCCGACTTGATGAGCCGCTCGACGCCCGACTCCTCGAGCCCCAGGTCGTCGAGGAACAGCTGCCGCTCCTCGTAGCTTTCGAGCTCGGCGATGTCGGCCTCGGTCGCCGCCGCGATGACGAGCATCTCGGCCCGCTCGTCGGCGATCGCCGCACGCACGGCCTCGGTGTAGGCGTTGCCCGTGGCGGCGCTTCGCTCGTCGACGTTGCAGACGTAGAGCACCGGCTTGTCGGTCAGCAGATTGAGGTCGGCGACCAGCTTGCGGTCCTCCTTGTCGAGTTCGAGCGTGCGGGCGCTTTTCCCCTGCTCGAGCAGCGCCTTGTACTGCAGGAGCAGCTCCACGGCGCGCTTGGCCTGCTTGTCGCCGCCCGACGTGGCCGCCTTCTGCGTCTTGGCCAGACGGTTTTCGACGGTCTCGAGGTCCTTGAGCTGCAACTCGGTGTCGATGATGCCCTTGTCGCGCACCGGGTCGATCGACCCGTCGACGTGGGTGATGTTGCCGTTGTCGAAGCAGCGCAGCACGTGGATGATCGCATGCGTGTTGCGGATGTTGCCCAGGAACTTGTTGCCCAGACCCTCCCCCTTCGAGGCCCCCTTGACCAGACCGGCGATGTCGACGATCTCGATCGTCGTGGGGATGACGCGCTTGGGGCGGTCGATCTCGGCCAGGCGGATGAGCCGCTTGTCGGGTACGGTGATGACGCCCACGTTGGGCTCGATGGTGCAGAAAGGGAAGTTGGCCGCCTGCGCCTTGGCGTTGGACAGGCAGTTGAAAAGCGTCGACTTGCCCACGTTGGGCAGCCCGACGATGCCGCATTGAAGTGCCATGTATCGTTGGTTTGTGTGGTCCTTGCCGCGGCTTGCGTACCGCGGAGAGGGCAAAGATACGAATAAGCGAGGGCAAAAGCAAGCGTGCTTGCATTTTGCCGAGCGGGAGTATCTTGGGCGCAGCCAAAGATACGGAAAGTCGGAGAGGGCAAAAGCAAGCGTGCTTGCATTTTGCCGGGCGGGAGTATCTCGGGCGAAGGATGCTTCGCCGCTAACGGATGCGGACACACAGATTCCACGGCTTGCAAGGTTGCTGATATTTCCCTATTTTTGCAGGCTATCTTTCCAAAACGATGAAAAAGTTGATTGTACTCTTGTTGTTGAATACCTGCACCGTGGGCATGGCAATGTCGCAGATCGTTGCAGATTCAGTACAAATCCTTTTTCAGCCGGGAAGCAGCCGAATAAGCCCGATCTCGAACGGTCGCGCTTTGCAGGCTTTTACTGATAAAGTGCGCCGATGTGCCGACAACGGAAATCTGGACCGGGTATTGGTGCGTGCATATACCTCCCCCGATGGAGTGAGTACGGTCAATCTCCGACTCAGCGCCGATCGCTGCCAGTCTGTCGCCGACTACATTGTATCCAACGCCGGGGTAGATCCCGACCTGATCGACAGCGATCCGTGCGGGATCGCCTGGGATAGGCTCAGACGCCTGATTGCCTCGGATCATCATGTGCCGGGACGCAGGGAAGTACTCGACATCATAGATTACACTCCGGTGTGGGTAGTCGACACCCACGGCAATGTTTCCGGTAGCCGCAAGCAAAGGATCATGGCGTTGAAGGGAGGGCAGACGTACAGATGGCTGAGACAGAACTTTTTCGCCGGGTTGCATTATGCAGTCGTGGAGCTGTACGTGAAAAGACCGGAAAACGAGTCCGTTTCGAAAGAGGATAAGCCGCTCGTGTTTGAAAGTCTGCAAGCGGACAAAATGATCGATACGGCCTTTTCGCAGATGAAAACGCCTGCCATGCCGACAGATCGGATGATGGATCGGATGCCTCGTCCCCGTATTGCGGACGGAGGGTGCATGGCGCCCCGCATAGCCCTGAAGACCAATCTGCTGTATGCCGCAGCGCTGTTGCCCTCCATCGAGTTGGAGTGGCGGCTCGGCAGCCGTTGGTCGATGGGTGTGGAGGGGAATCTCGCGTGGTGGAAGAGGCGCGAAGAACACAAATGCTACCAATTGGCTGTGACAAGCGTTGCCGTCCGCCGCTGGTTCCGAAGAGGAAGCCTGCGGAAAGGGTTCTATACGGGGGCTTTTGCGGGAGCCGGATTGTATGACTTCGAAAACGGCAGGAAGGGGTACCGCGGCGAAGGTGTGCTCGCGGGGATAAGCATCGGCTATCTGTGGCCCGTGGGCAGACGTTTTGCCATCGAGGCTGAGGGCGGCGGAGGCTGGATGATGACGCGCTACAAAGAGTATATTCCCTACGAGGGGCATCATTTGTATGTACGTACGCAGAATTTGAATTTCTACGGACCGCTGCGATTAAAGCTGTCGCTCGTGTGGTTGCTGGGAAAGAGGGCCTGTCGCGATAAAAAGAGGGCGGGAGCAAGAGAATGAAACACGATTGTCCTACATGTTTTCAGCCCTGCCGGCAGCTTGCTCTGGCCGTCGTTCTGCTGATTTCGCTTTCGGCGGTTGTCTCGTGTCGTGAGGATCTCTGCTACAATCACTTCGGCGAGGCCAAGGTCTGTTTCCGATGGCCCGATACATCCCCTGGGGGACCGGCCTTTCCCGAAGGCGTGACCATGCTGGTCTATGGCGACGATTCAAGCGGGCCTACCGAAAATTTCATCTCGCCCGAAGGGGGCAATGTGAGCTTCGGAAGCGGGAAGGCGCGGTCGTTACTGCTATATAACAACGATACGGAAAACATCCGTCTTTTCGATCTTTCGTCGCCTACCACCGCATACGCCACCTCCACCCCGGCGGATCGGCCCGCTTCGGCCACTATCCGCAAGCTGCATTCCGACGAGTCGGCCGTCAATCCGCCGGATATTCTTTACTCGGCCTATATCGAGGCATTGCCCGATGTCGGTTCTCACGAAAGGCTCGATCTTTCCTTCGAAATGAACAGGTTGGTGCATGTCTATGAAATAACTTACGAATTCGAATACGGAGGCAACCGGGTCTCCCTCGCGCGCGGAGCGCTGGCCGGGATGGCGGAGGCGATTCTCCTGCACGACGGTGCCACTCCTCGGGGCGGAGCTACACTGCTTTATGACTGCGACCCGACCGGACAGCATGTTCGTGCGTCGGTTCCCTCGTTCGGCGTGCCGGGCTATCCGGAGAGCGCTGCGTCCGCGCGTGTTTCCGGGCGTCAAACGCTGCAATTGGAGGTGAAACTCGTCAACGGCAAGGTCAAGGAGTTCGTGTTCGATGTTACCGACCAGCTTGCCGGACAACCCCGTGGCGGCGCGATCCATGTTTCGGGATTGCGTATCGAAGACGACGAAAGCTCCAGCGACTCCGGTTTCGACGTGGATCTCGATGGTTGGGGCAATGATGAGGAGATCGATCTGCCGGTAGGCGGGCAGCAGTGAAAGAGTCGGTCGAGCGGGCATATGAAAAACGGGAGCCAGGCATCTTGCCTGGCTCCCGTTTCGTTTGAGCATTGTCGACTTTTTCGGTTAGCTGCCGACATTGAAATCCGTTCCCGGGGATTCGGTCCAATCCTGAATGCCGTTGCTGGCATCGACGGAAAATTCGATCTTTTCCACTCCGGCGGCGCTGCCGTTTACGGTAATATTGTACGTATAGGACGTCGCGATCGCCCACGTGGGCTGAAGGTTGCCCTTTACGTAATCGCTCTTTATGATGTCCGTACCCTGTTTGACGGTAATCTTGAAACTCAGCGTGACGTTGTTCGAGGAGTAGGCGACCGGAAGTACATAGCCTGCCTGGGTGGTGAGCTCCTTGGCAGCGACCGCCTCGCTTCCGCCTTCGGCCGGTTTCGCAGCTTGAATTACGTTATCCGCTCCTTCGATATTCAGAGGCACCATCGTCCACTCGCTGCTGGCGATATTGTACTCTATCGTACGCGACTGGTTGCTCCACGCTCCCGACTTGGACGAGAAATCCGCCTTGTCATAGACATTGTGTAATTCCACCTCGGAAATCTCGATGGTGAAATCGGGGTCGAATCCGCTTTTGAACGAAGCTTTCACACGCGAAAGCAGATGCTTGAAGCTGAAAGGAACAGCCGTATTGCCCGTCTCCTTTCCGGTAATGGATCCCGACTCCGCATAAATCAGGTCGTGCTGGTGGTCTTTGTTGCAAACGAAATCGGTAATCTTGAATGTGCCGGCATCTGCGCCTGTCGTGGCGAATTCGGGCGTACCCTTGGTCAGGGCGATATTTTCGCAGCTGTATGCGTAGAACTTGTAGACGGCGTCCTCGGCGCATGCCGAGATACGGATGCTTGCTTGCTCCCGCTCACTTTTTCACCCCGTATCGGAGCCGGTACTCCGAGGGGGTGATGCCCTCGATCTGGCGGAATATGCGCGAGAGGTTCTTGATGTCGGAGAAGCCCAGGTCGGCGGCCGCCTCCGAGACGCTGGCCCCCTCGCGCAGCTGCTGCATCACCTTTTCGATGCGCAGGCGGATGATGTAGTCGTAGATCGAGGTGCCCATCTCGCGCTTGAAACGGGTCTCCAGCAGGCGCCGCGACAGCGGCACGAGCGCCACCAGGTCGTCGACCGAGATCTTTTGGTTGATGTTCTCGTAGATGTATTTGAGCACCTCGGCGATGTAGAGGTCGTTGTGGGCATAGATGTCGGTCGACTGGCGCGAGGTGACGTGCTGCGGCATCACCATCACATCCTCCCACGGGGCGTCGGGCTGTTGGAGCATGCGGTCGATCAGGCGCGCCACGTCGTAGCCCGCCTGCTCCACGGCCTGGTTGAGCGACGAGAGGTTGGGCTGCGAGAGGCGGCAGATCGTCTCGTCGTTGTCGACCCCCACCACGGCGATGTCGTCGGGTATGCGCAGCCGTTTACCCCCCCCCTCGGCCTGGTGGCACGCCTCGGTGATGTGGTAGGCGTGGTTGTCGTCGCAGGCCATGATCGCCACGGGCTTGGGCAGCGACTCGAGCCACGAGGCGAGCTGCGACGAGTCGTAGTACCAGAGGTCGTTGCCCGTGCGGTTGAGCAGCTCGGAGAAGGTGTAGGAGGCGTTGGCCGCGCGGATGGCGTCGCGGAAGCCGATGCGCCGCTCGTCGACCCACTCGATGTCGTGCGTGCCGTAGAAGGCGAAGTGGCGGAAGCCTTTCTTGAGGAAGTAGTCGGCGCAGATCCGCCCTGCGGTGGCGTGGGGCGCCGTGATGTTGGGTATGGAGGCGAAGCGGCGTTTGAAGTCCTGGGCTATGGCGATGATGCCGTTGCGGCGGAAGAGCTCCACGTTGTCGGTGTTGTAGAACTGGCCGATCACGGCGTCGGCCCGCATCTTCAGCGCCCACTCGACCACCGCCTCGATGCCCGACTTCTCGCGTATCGAGAGCGGCAGGCGGATGAGGCTCCAGCCCTGCTGCTGTTCCTTGGCGTAGCGGGCGATGCCCGTCAGAAGCCCTCGTGCGTAGGCTTCGGAGAAGTCGGTGAGGAAGATGACGCGTGCCATGGCGGGGTGGGGGAGTGTCTTCTGCGAGTCAAAGATACGCTTTTTTTTCTCTTCGGCGAAATCCGCCGCAGCTTTCCCCTCATCGCCCTGTTTTACGGGCCTCCGGCCGTCGGGCGGGCGCTCGGTGCGGGATCTCGCTGGGCACGTTGCTCTGTCCTGTGTCCCCGACTGACGGGCGCTCGGACGTAGCCCGCGGGCTGAATCGCATACTTTGCGCGATGTGAGGATATAAAGGCGCGAATCGCCCCTCCCTGCCTCAGCGCCCGGTTTAATTTTGCGTTGTCGGGATATGGTGTATTTTTATGAAATATTAGAAATATTCTTAAATAATTGAAAAACTAAAAACACGATCCGCGAGAGAAAAAGCCAGAACCGATTGACGATCCGGGGGGCAGGGCCCGCCGGCGCAGAGAGAGACGAAACAACACCTAATTTACTATTAAAAACAAATGCAATGAAAAGAATCAGCCAAACTTTAAGTGTGCTGCTCGTGGTACTGCTCGCGGTGCCTATGAGCTTGTTCGCACAGAGTTTCAAGGTTTCGGGTACCGTGTCCGACAAGAACGGAGCGGTAGTCGGCGCCAGCGTGATCGTCCGGGGGACGACTTCGGGTGCTTCGACCGACGCGTCGGGCGCCTTCTCGGTCAACGTCCCGGGCAAGCAGGGCACCCTCGAGGTGTCGTTCATCGGCTACAAGAGCCAGGCGATCCCCGTATCGTCGGCTACGACCCACCTCGACATCGTGCTCGAGGAGGACGCCACCATGCTGGAGGATGTCGTGGTCCTCGGTTTCGGTGCCGCCGCGCGTAAGGCCGACCTGTCGACCTCGGTGGGCGTGCTCGACAACGTGGAGGGCAACAAGGCCCGTCCGGTGACCTCGACCGAGAGCATGCTCCAGGGTCAGATGCCGGGCGTGACGATCGTCGCCCAGGGCGGCGACCCGACGGCGACTCCCTCGGTGACGGTCCGCGGTGTCGGATCGCAGTCGGGCGAGAGCGTGCTGTGGGTGGTCGACGGCGTTCCGGGCGCTCCGCTCAACATGAACGACATCGAGTCGATCGTCGTGCTGAAGGATGCCGCCTCGGCCGCCATCTACGGCGCCCAGTCGGGTGCCGCCGGCGTTATCCTCGTGACGACCAAGAAGGCCAAGGCCGGCGAGCCCTCGATCACCTACGAAGGCAACTACGGCGTGCGCAAGGCCGCCAACCTGCCGCAGTCGCTCACCTTCGAGCAGCAGCGCGAGGTCCGTCGCCAGTCGCTGGCCGTCAACGGCGCCTCGCTCCCCTCGGAGTGGAACCTGCCCGAGCTGCACACCCAGACCGACTGGATCGGCGAGATCTTCCGCACGGCCCTCTACCAGCGCCACCAGGTTTCGGTGCAGGGCGGTACGGAGCGCTTCGCCAACCGTGTGTCGTTCAACTACAACAACGAGGAGGGTACGCTCCAGAGCACCTTCAACAAGACCACCAGCGTCCGCTACAACGGCAGCTACAAGCTCAACGACTGGATCACCATCTCGGAGGACTTCATGTACACCAACAACAAGCAGCGCGGCACGAACACCGACAGCGGCGAGCAAGGTGTGATCCTCAACGCCATGATGTTCCCCCGCAGCGCCCGTCCCTACTACGACGACGGTTCGTTCGGCGGCGTGTCGGAGCTCGATCCCAACCTCTCGGGCATCTTCGGCGACCTGATCAGCCCGCTGCGCATCCTCAAGGGCCACACCGAGCAGAACAAGCGTCAGAAGATCTCGTCGACGACCAACCTGACCATCGCCAACATCCTTCCGGGTCTGAAGTTCAACAGCCGCTTCACCTACCGCAACGAGGACCTTTTCTACAAGCGCTTCGATCCGATGCGTACCGAGCCGGGTAAGCCCGACCTGACCAACCGCCTGCAGTACAGCACCTCCGACTTCTGGTACTGGGAGACCGAGAACGTGCTGACCTACGACAACACCTTCGGCAAGCACACCGTGGGCGCCCTGATGGGTACCACCGCCAGCAAGCAGCGCGGCCGCTCGTTCTCGGTCGAGGCCACCGGCTTCCAGAACGAGAGCGAGATGTACCAGTACCTCAACCAGGCTACCGAGTACATGGATCCGACCGACAGCTACGACGCTCCCGACAACAACGTCGCCCTGGTGGCCCGTCTGTCGTACAGCTTCGACGATCGTTATTTCGTGACCGCTTCGTGGCGCCGCGACTATGCCGGTCGTCTGCCCCAGGGCCGCAAGAGCGCCGACTTCCCCTCGGTAACCGGCGGCTGGAAGATTTCGAGCGAGCCCTTCTTCCCCAAGAACGACGTCGTGTCGCTGCTCAAGCTGCGCGCATCGTGGGGCCGCATCGGCAACCTCGGTTCGATCGGCTACGCCTACGGCGCCGCCACGCTGGGCGTCTACAGCCAGGGCAACCGTCCGGGGCAGATCAACGCCTCGACCAACGGCAACCGCGTCTATCCCGTCGCCCGCAACTACAACCTCACCTGGGAGACCTCCGAGCAGACCGACCTGGGTCTGGATCTCGACATGTTCCGCGGACGCCTCTCGATGTCGGCCGACTTCTTCATGAAGCGCACCTACGACCTGATCCAGTCGCAGACCTCGGGCTGGCCCAACGCCATGGGTCTGGGCGCCCCGACGGTCAACCTGGGCGAGATCCGCAACCGCGGCGTCGAGTTCTCGGCTTCGTGGAAAGAGCAGGTCAACAAGAACTGGAGCTACTTCGTCAGCGGTAACTTCTCGATCCTGAAGAACTGGGTTTCGGACATCGGCGTGACCAACGAGGACGGCACGAAGGCCGTGTGGGCCTACAACAGCCGTTTCCAGCAGCTGCAGAACTTCTACCGCTCGGCCGAGGGCCAGCCGCTCTACTCGTTCTGGCTCGTGAAGACCGACGGTATCTTCCAGAGCGACGAGGAGGCCGCCGCCTACGTCGACAAGAACGGCAACCGCATCCAGCCCAACGCCAAGGCCGGCGACCTGAAGTTCGTCGACTACGACGGCGACGGCGACATCGACGACGACGACCGCCAGTACCTGGGCAGCTACATGCCGAAGGTGACCTTCGCCCTGTCGGCCGGCTTCACCTGGAAGGACCTTTCGTTCAGCATGATGCTCCAGGGTGCCGCCCGTTCGAAGGCCTTCAACGCCACCAAGTTCGCCTACCTGAACGAGGCCAACAAGAACTTCAACCGCTCGGTGGAGATCCTCGACGCCTGGTCGCCCGAGAACCGCAATTCGAACATCCCGCGCATCAACTCGGCCGATCCCAACAACAACTTCATGACCTCTTCGGACTGGTACCTCGAGGATGCCTCCTACCTGCGTATCAAGAACATTTCGGTAGCCTACGACCTGTCGCGTCTGCTGCGTCGCTCGCGCCACTTCGACAAGCGCAACAGCTCGCTGTCGGTATACTTCAGCGCCGAGAACCTCTGCACGATCACCGGCTACTCGGGTATCGACCCCGAGGTCGGCGGCTGGGGCTTCGACGGCGGCAAGTATCCCATTCCGCGCGTCTACTCGTTCGGTGTACAGCTGACTTACTAATTCTCACCTAAAAACTACGAAAGCAATGAAAAGAAAGATATTTGCACTGGTCGCGCTCGTCTCGGCATCGTTGACGATGTCCTGCGGCGAATTCCTCGACGTGGTGCCCGAGGGTTATCCGACGCAGAACGGTTTCTTCGCGACGGATAAGGATGCGCTCGACGCCATCGACGCCGTTTACTGGGGCATCGCCCGTCCGACCGACGCCATGTGGGGCCGCGACCTCTTCTGGGAGCAGGGTGCCGCCGACGACATCGTCTTCACCAAGTCGCGCGACTTCAACCTCGAATCGCTCAACTTCAACGCCGAGCACAGCTGGATCTCGTCCGCCTGGAACAACCTCTACACCTATATGGCCAATGCGCAGTGGGTCATCCAGTCGCTGTTGCAGAAGGGCGAGAACAACCTCTCGGCCATCGAGAAGCGCGTCCTGGGCGAGGCCTACTTCATGCGCGCCTTCTATCACTTCCACGTGGCCTACCGTCACGGTACCGACAAACTGGGCGTGCCCTACGAGCCGTGGGAGAGCTTCGAGGGCGGCTGGAACAACCAGATCTTCAAGCAGCAGGAGAGCGTGGTGAAGAACTACGAGATGATCGTCGACGATCTGAAGAAGGCCGCCGAGCGCCTGCCCTTCTTCGAGACCTACACGCAGGCCGACTACGGCCGCGCCCACAAGGCGGCCGCCTGGGCCCTGATGGTCAAGGTCTACGCCTACTGGGCCTTCTGGGACGCATCGAAGTGGGAGGAGATTCCCGCGCTGGTCGACCGGATCGAGACCGAGGGGCACCGCGACCTGCTGGCCGACTGCGCCGACCCCTTCAAGATCGCCAACAACTACTCGCAGGAGTACATCTTCTCGGTCCACTCGACCGGCGGCTCGAACCCGAGCGGCAGCGAGTTCACCGGCGTCTGCCTGCGCAACACCGGCTGGGGCTACTACAACGGCTGGGGTTCGATCAAACCCACGCACGACCTCTACGAGGAGTACATGAAGAACCCGGGCGACCGTCGCCTCCAGCTCAACCTGGTGGGTTACCAGCCCGCGATCAACTACTTCACCTACTTCGGTCACGAGAACTTCCGTTATACCGAGAACGGCGACAACGTGCTGTCGGGCTACTCGATCGCCAAGTACATGGAGCCCTTCACCTACGGTAACGAGGTGTTCAAGGACGGCGTGCTCGACGCCGGTGCCACGGCCGCCTCGAACCCCCACATCTCGACCAACGGCGACTATCCCACGACCGACCTCTGCCTGTCGCTGCTGCGCCACGCCGAGATGGTGCTCTTCAAGGCCGAGGCGCTGGTGATGACCGGCAAGCCGGGCGCCGCCAAGGAGCTCAACCGCCTGACCAAGCGCGCCGGCCTGGGCGACCTCTACACCGAGGGACAGGTGAAGATGGAGGACGTGATGCACGAGCGCCGCTGCGAGCTGGCCTTCGAGTTCACCGACCGCTTCATGGACCTCAAGCGCTGGTCGCGTCTGACGAATATTGCGGACGAGTACACCACCGCCGCGATCCTGGGCAAGCGCACGCGCGGCCATGTGCCCGCCGATGCCAGCGACCCCGACACGCAGTGCACCGTCAGGGAGATCTGGCCCGTGGGCGACGGCGCCACCCGCACCTGGAAGGAGAGCTGCCTCGTCTTCCCCTATCCTTCGCAGGAGATCGTCAAGGCCGGCGGTCTGTGGAAGCAGCCCAACTGATGAATCCCCGATTTGTTTTCGCAGGACGGATGCCCGAAAGGGCGTCCGTCTTCGCGAAAATAATCTTTCGCCCGACGGCGTGCGCCGTTCCGTGTCGAACGACAGCGTTTTGTCCCCGCATCCGGGCCGCAGGTCCGCCCGAGGACCTTCGTCTGCGACCGATCCGCTCCGAGGAGCCGATCGCTGGTAGCACGAACTTTTCCGCGGCCCTTTCCCGCCCCGGTTCCCGACAAAATCGCTATCTTTGATCGCCCGGACGACGATCGCCCCGATCCGAAAACAGTTTCCGATTCCGATATGATTTTCAGCAAACACCTCATCCCGGCGCTGGGCCTCATCGCGGCAGCCTGCGCCACCGCCCCGCAGGAGCCCGTCGACTGCGTCGATCCGATGATCGGCACGGGCTTCCATGGCCACACCTATCCCGGCGCCACCACCCCCTTCGGCATGGTCCAGCTCAGCCCCGACACGCGCTCGGGCAACTGGGACGCCTGCGCCGGTTACCACTACGACGACCGCACGCTCGACGGCTTCTCGCACACCCACCTGAGCGGCACCGGGTGCGCCGACCTGGCCGACATCCTCTTCTATCCCTCCACGAGCGACGACGTGGCGCGCGACGGCGAGTTCCGCCACCGCCCCTACGCCTTCTCGCACGACGACGAGCGCGCCTCGTGCGGTTACTACGCCGTCGATCTGCCCGAGGAGGGGATCCGCGTCGAGCTGACCGCCGCGCCCCGCACGGGCGTGCACCGCTACACCTTCACGGGCGAGGGCCCGCGCCGCATCGTCGTCGACCTGATGCACACGATCACCGACGAGACCGTCGACCAGCGCTCCCTGGTGCAGACCTCGGGCGACGAGCTCTGCGGCATGCGCCGCACGCAGGGGTGGGTGCCCGACCACTACGTCTACTTCTCGGCCCGCTTCTCCGAGCCCTTCGCCTCGGTCGAGCTGCTGGGCGACCGGCAGGCCGTGCTCACGTTCGACGGCTCGGTGCGGCAGCTCACGGCGGCCGTCGCGCTCTCGTCGGTGAGCGTGGAGAACGCCCGCATGAACGGCGGCGTGGAGGTCCCCGAGCTCGACTTCGACGCCGTGCTCGCCCAGGCCGTGGCCCGCTGGCGCGACGCGCTGGGCGACATCACGGTCGAGGGCGGCACGCGCGAGGAGCGCACGATCTTCTACACGGCGCAGTACCACTCCAAGCTGACGCCCAACCTCCAGAGCGACGTCAACGGGCAGTATCGCCGCCACGACGGCACGATCGGCCGCGCGGCGATGGGGCAGAACTACTATTCGACCCTCTCGCTGTGGGACACCTTCCGCGCCTGGCACCCCCTGCAGACGCTGGTCGACACGCAGCTGGTGGGCGACATGGTGCGCAGCATGATGGACATGTACGCCTGCACTGGCGAACTGCCGATCTGGCCCCTGGCCTCGGGCGAGACGAAGACCATGATCGGCTACCACGCCGCCTCGGTCCTCGCCGACGCCTACATGAAGGGCATCGGCGGCTTCGACGCCCGCGCGGCGCTCGACGCCGCGGTGCGCTCGTCGCAGATCAACGCCAAGGGCTCCGACTACTACACGGCGCAGGGCTTCATCCCCTCCAACATCCGCCGCGAGTCGGTGTCGTGCACGCTCGAGTACGCCTACGACGACTGGTGCATCGCCCGCATGGCCGAGGCGCTGGGCGAGCGGGCGATCGCCGACCGCTACTACGCCCGCGCGCGCAACTATGTCAACGTCTTCGACGGCTCCACGGGCTTCTTCCGCGGCCGTCGCGCCGACGGCGGCTGGACCGCGCCCTTCGAGGAGTTCGACACGGGGCGCGACTATACGGAGGCCACGCCCTGGCAGTACCGCTTCTTCGCCCCACACGACGTCAACGGACTGGTGCAGCTGCTGGGCGGCCGCGAGGCTTTCGTGCGGGAGCTCGACCGCCTCTTCACGCTCGAATCCGACATCGAGATCGAGCTGGTCGACGTCACGGGTCTCATGGGCCAGTACGCCCACGGCAACGAGCCCAGCCACCACATGGCCTACCTCTATAATTATGTCGGCCGCCCGTGGCGCACGCAGGAGCTCACGCGCCGCCTGCTCCGCGAGATGTACGAAGCCACGCCGGGCGGCATCATCGGCAACGAGGACTGCGGCCAGATGTCGGCCTGGTACATCTTCTCGTCGCTGGGCTTCTATCCCGTCTGCCCCGGCTCGAACGAGTTCGCGCTGACTACGCCCCTCTTCGAGCGGGCCGTCGTGCGGCTGGCCAACGGCCGCGATCTGGTCATTACGGCAAACCGCCCCGACCGCAACCGCTACATCGCCTCGGTGACGCTCGACGGCAAGCCGATCGACCGCAACTACGTGACCTACGAGCAGCTCGTGAAGGGCGGAGCGCTGTGCTTCACGCTCGCCGCCGAGCCCGTCACCGACCGGGGCACGACGGCGGAGGCCGCTCCCTACTCGCTCACGCAGGGCGAGGAGGTGTCGATCCCCTATACGACGGCCGATCTGAGCCTCTTCACCGAGCCCGTCGATGTCGACCTGCACTCGCTCACCTCCGGCGCCGAGATCCGCTATACGCTCGACGGCAGCGAACCCACGGAGCGCTCGCCGCGCTACGAGACTCCGCTGCGCGTCGACCGCTCGCTCACGCTCCGCGCCCGCGCCTTCCGCGAGGGTGCCGCGCCGAGCGCCGAGATGCGCGTCGAGGCCGAGAAGGCCGTGTTCCTGCCCGCCGTGGCGGCCCGCGCCGCGCAGCCGGGCGTGCGCTACCGCTACTACCAGGGCCTCTTCTCGCGCGTGGCCCAGATCGCCGGCGGCCGCCTGGCAGGCAGCGGCACCATGGCCGAGCCCTCGATCGCCGAGGCGCCCGACGAGGACCACTTCGGCTATCTGTTCGAGGGCGTGATCCGCATTCCCGAGCGGGGCGTGTGGGAGTTCATGACGCGCAGCGACGACGGCAGCGTGCTGGAGATCGACGGCCGCCGCGTGGTCGACAACGACGCCTCGCACGCCGCGGTGGTCGCCTCGGGCCGCGTGGCGCTCGAAGCGGGCCTGCACCGCTTCCGCCTGCTCTACTTCGAGGACTACGAGGGGCAGGAGCTGCGGTGGGGCTGGCGCGCTCCGGGCCGCGAGGGCTTCGAGCCCATCCCCGCCGACTGCCTTTTCCAGGATTGAGATACCAACGAAACGACGATATGAAAAAGACGATCTATCTTCTGGCCGCCGTCCTGCTGTCGGCATGCGGCGCCGCTCCGACCGAGGCTCCCGAGCTGAAGGTCATGTCGATGAACATGCGTTACGACAACCCCGAGGACGGGGAGAACAACTGGCAGTACCGCCGCGAGCGGATCGCCGCGATGGTGGCCGGCGCCGGCGTCGACGTGATGGGCACGCAGGAGCTGCTGGGGCACCAATACGCCCAGCTGCGCGAGCTGCTGCCCGCCTACGGCTCGGTGGGCGTGGGGCGTGAGGACGGCACCTCGGGCGGCGAGCACTGCGCGATCTTCTATCTGAAGGAGCGCTTCGAGCTGCTCGAGTCGGGCACCTTCTGGCTCAGCGAGCACCCCGAGGAGGCGGGCTCCAAGGGGTGGGACGGCGCCTGCGAGCGCATCGCCACCTGGGCCGTGCTGCGTGAAAAGGGGGGCCGCGAGCTCTTCTTCATCGACACCCACCTCGACCACGTGGGGCGCGTCGCCCGCAGCGAGGGGGTGAAGCTGCTCTTCGACCGCATCGCGACGCTCGGCGCCGGGCGCCCGGTGGTCCTCACCGGCGACTTCAACTCCGACCCCGACTCGCCGGTCATCGCCCACGTCCTTTCCGACGGCTCGCTGCGCCATGCGCGCGACATCGCCGCCGAGTGCCGGGGCGCCGCGTGGAGCTTCGCCGACTTCGGCCAGATTCCCGAGGAGCGGCGTCCGCTGATCGACTACATCTTCGTGAGTCGCGACTTCGAGGTCCCCGCTTACGAAATCCTTCCCGACACGTTCAACGGCGGCTACGTCTCGGACCATGCGCCCGTGACCGCCGTGCTTAAATTCGCCGACCGATGAAACCGCGCAACTTCAGAGCACTGCTGCTCGCCGCGGCCCTCTGCGTCGCCTCCGTGGCCGCGGCCCAGCGCCCCATCCTCATCCATTCGCACAACGACTACACGCGCCGCGCCCCCTTCTGGCAGGCCTACGCGCAGCAGGTCTACTCGATCGAGGCCGACCTCTTCCTGCGCGACGGGCAGCTGCTGGTGGGCCACGACCCTGAGGATCTCGACCCCCGCATGAGCTTCGAGGCGCTCTACGTCGAGCCGCTCGTGGCGCTCTACGACCGCAACGGCGGCCGCGCGTGGCGCGACAGCGACGAGCCGCTGCAGCTGATGATCGAGCTCAAGTCGGCCACCCGGCCCACGCTCGACGCCGTCGTCGCGCTGCTCGGCCGCTGGCCCGAGGTCTTCGACACGCGGGTCAACCCCCGCGCCGTGCGCATCGCCATCACGGGCAACGTCCCCGCGCCCGCCGACTTCGGCCGCTGGCCCGAGTATATCCTCTTCGACGGGGAGTGGGACGCCGACTACACGCCCGGCCAGCTCGCGCGCGTGGCGCTGGTGAGCACCGACTTCCGCAACTACTCGTCGTGGAACGGCAAGGGGTCGATCATCCCCTCGGAGCTCAAGCGCCTGCGCGAGGTGATCGACCGCGCCCACGCCATGGGCAAGCCCGTGCGCTTCTGGAACGCACCCGAGGGGGTCACCGTCTACTACACCTTCTACGACCTGGGCATCGACTACCTCAACACCGACCGCCCGGAGGCCGCCGCCGCCTTCTTCGCCGACTTCGGCAACAAGAACTTCCGCATCGGCGACCGCCGCACGGCCTCCGCGGGCGTGACGGGCACCAAGCGGCTCGACAAGGCCACGCGCGACTTCAGCGGCTTCCAGAACGACAAGCTCCAGCTCTCGAAAGGGATTGATATCTACTATCCGACGCACCGCAACGACGGCGGCCGGGGCAAGGTGAAGAACGTCATCTACCTGATCGGCGACGGCATGGGTCTGTCGCAGATCACCGCCGCGGCCTACGCCAATAAGGGCCTCACGCTGCTCAACTTCGACTATATCGGCATCCAGCAGAACAACGCCCTCGACGCCTTCACCACCGACTCGGCGGCCGGCGGCAGCGCCCTGGCCACGGGCCGCAGCCACAACAACCGCCACATCGCGGCGGCGGCCGACGGCACCCCCTGCGAGTCGCTCTCCGACTTCTTCCACGCCAAGGGGCTCCCCGTGGGCGTGGTCACGCTGGGCAATGCGGCCGACGCCACGCCCACGGCCTTCTACGGCCACTCGGTCGAGCGCGATCACTCCGACGAGCTCACGCGATGCCTTCTGGACGGACACATCGACCTGCTGTGCGGCAGCGGCATCCGCGAGTTCGAGCGCCGGCGCGACGGCGTGGACCTCGTCGGCGAGCTGTCGAAGCAGTATAACTTCGTCCGCTCGGTCGACAAGATCAACGAGCGTCCCGGCAAGGTGATCTGCATCGACGACGAGATGGACGCCGCGGCCGAGGAGGGCAACCTCTCCCTGCTGGCCCGGGCCACGCGCGAGTCGATCGCCAAGCTGCGCGAGCAGGGCGGCGACAAGGGTTTCTTCCTCGCCGTCGAAGGGGCCAAGATCGACTACGCGGGCCACTCGCGCTGCCTGCCCGGCTCGATCATCGAGATGCTGAGCTTCGACATGGCGGTGGCCGAGGCGCTCAGGTTCGCCGACCGGAACGGCCAGACGCTCGTCGTGGTCACGGCCGACCACGAGACGGGCGGCCTGACGCTGCTCGACGGCGACCTGGAGAGCGGCCGCATCATGGGCTGCTACGTCACCGACGACCACACCCCCTCCATGCTCCCCGTCTTCGCCTACGGCCCCGGCGCCGACCGCTTCACGGGCGTCTACTTCAACACCGAGATCGCGCGCCGCATCCGCGCGCTGACCGAATAACGCACGCTGTCATGCAACGCAAGACCATCGCATTGCTCGCCGCCGCCGTGCTCGCGGCCGCGGCGACGCTCCGGGCGCAGGACCTGCGCTCGGGGCCCTACGAGCTGCCCTACAAGAACACCTACGTCAAGGAGGTCTTCGTCGCCGAGAATCCCTACCGCACGATGACCCCCGAGCGCATCGAGCCGCGCCCGTTCGCCGAGGCGCGGAAGATCCTGCCCGCCCCCTTCTGGCAGGGCCACGAGCGCGAGGTGGAGATGTACTGGCACGCCTGGAAGATCGCCGTGGGCAACATCCGACAGCCGCAGGAGGGCTCGGGATTCGTCTCGCCCTACCTCGACATCGCCTACAACGGCAACATCTTCATGTGGGACGCCTCCTTCATGATGATGTTCGCCCGCTACGGCCACCGCTACTTCCCCTTCCAGCGCACGCTCGACAACTTCTACGCCAAGCAGCACCCCGACGGCTTCATCTGCCGCGAGATCCGCGCCGACGGCTCGGACTGCTTCGAGCGCTACGATCCCACGTCGACGGGCCCCGACCTGCTGCCGTGGGCCGAGCTGATGTATTTCCGCCAGTTCGGCGACGTCGACCGCCTGCACCGCGTCTTCCCGGCGCTGTGCGCCTACGCCAAGTGGTGGCGGCAGAACCGCACCTGGCCCGACGGCACCTACTGGTCGAGCGGCTGGGGCACGGGCATGGACAACATGCCGCGCGTGCCGGCGGGCTACAACCCGATCT
>Ga0137307_100317_pt1 | contig 71465 bp, 63 predicted proteins | sample NAcewD2O_March_2_FD_97180 | JGI IMG/M metagenome (GOLD analysis project Ga0137307, IMG submission 97180) | Mouse cecal microbial communities from Vienna, Austria - N-Acetylglucosamine amended D2O_March | ecosystem: Host-associated > Mammals > Digestive system > Large intestine > Cecum | place...
AGCCAGTGGTGAATATTCTGGTGGCCCCTCATATGCAAAGACTGGTTGGATAATGTACATAGTAGATAAAAATGGTACACCAGTTTCCGATGCAGTTTACATTTCCTGTGGTGGTGAACCACAAGGCATAAGATTTTTAACAACTCGCCTAGGTGGTCTAAATCCCCGTCAAGTAGCAGGACCGGTTCCATGGGTATCAGTTATTGGTGCTGATGGAGCCCCATTTGATAATGATCAAGATTTCAAAGGCATAGATATAAAGGACTGGCTGTTGGAGGATGATGGAGCAGGCACCAAGAACGTGTTTAACGTGGTTTCTGACTATTGGAGTGAGGATAAAGCCATAGCCATGGCAAAAAACAACCATTCCCTAATCCTAGAACCTTTCTACTGGATGACAATAGGCGGTCTGACAATATGCGCTACTGATATGAACTGGGGAATAGTATTGTCAACTGCGTACGGGGGAGGAAACTACGGTCCTCAACCCTTTACCCTTTTCACGAACACAATATTTCCACAGTGTGCAAGGTTTCAATACCCACAATTTGGTTTACAGACTAGCCCAAAATATGGTAAAGTCACCAATGCAGAAATGGTAACATACGCACTGGGAATTGAATCAATCACACCAAAAAATAGTGCCATACATACATACTGGGAGGTATCCCCTGGCAACCCAGAGCCACGTATCCCAGGCAAAACAGGAACATGTAACATCGTAAAGGGCTATTATAAAGAGAATCTCACTACAGGAGTCAAACAATCCCTAGGAGTTTATTACGAATTAGATGTAACAAGTAACATCATAGTAAGTGGCGAACCCACCTTCGAATTAGTGGAGTGTTAATATTTTAATCGTCCAAAACGTATTATTCAAAAATTAAATCATACCCCGTCAAATATCCCATCAAAAAGTTTCGTCAAAATTACCATATTGATTTTGGAATAACGCCTGTTTAGCTTTTCCCAACGCATCGGGCATAAGTTTACATAACAATAAAATCCGTCCAAATTCTTCTGCCATTCTGCCAATGGACGGCAGGATTTTTTTGTGCTACCCTACCCCAAAAGGGAGGGGACAAGAATGGGCGTGGAATACATCGAAGGCGGATTCAAACTAAAAATCGGAAGAAGGCGGACGCAAGTAACGACATATGAGAATATGCCGCTACAAACGTCAAGCCCCATAAAAAAGGATAAGCAAAAGGAAATCAAACGAAACATTCCAAGCGACTATGCGAAATTTAACTATTATAATCGAATGAAAAAAAGGCGGCAGGAAATCCGCGAAATCTGCTGGAATAATTTCGATTTGCCCGATGTGGTAATGCTAACACTTACCTTTGACCAGAAAGGCAATGTAGACAAGAACTTTACACAGCTTGAAGACGCACATCGAGAGTTTAAGAAGTTTATTCAGCGTGTAAACAGTCACTATGAGAATTTCCAATATCTTACAACATTTAGTAGACAAAGCAACGGAAATTGGCACTACCATGTAATGTGCAATTTCCAACATAGCATTGCCAATAAAGAAATTACGAAGCTTTGGAAGAACGGGATTACTTATGTCTCTTATATAAATACACGAGAAAAGTACAATAGTGCGGTTCAGTATCTCACTCATAATATGGATGAATCAGCAGACGCATTAAAGGGGAAACATGGGTATCTTTGTTCGCGGTCGGTTGAGCGGGATATCAAACTTGTTTCATGGAGAGCAGAGCAATCTGATGAGTTTGAGGAAGCGTTTCAAAAAGTGAAACAGGAAAAGCGTACAATTTTGTACGAGACCAGAAACCCGTTAGGAATCAAGGGAACCCGCGTAAACGAGGAGACAGGGGAGGCTTTCGAGGTGCATCTTCAAGACAGGGAACTCACTCCGGCACTAGAGTATGCGGGCTATGAGAAATGGGAAAGCATTTACACCCATCTGACATCTTCAGCGGATTTTTCAAACAAATTTAAGACGCTCAAGCCCGCCACACTCCGCCCTAAAAAATTCAAGCGGACTAATTCGTAATAATGGCAGAACAGTATACCGCGACATTCGATTCAATTTAATATATACGTCCCCTCTAAAGCGTTGGTGGACACTGATTACAAAAGATGGCAAAGAGACAGTGTGAAAAAACGGATAACCAAGTCCTCTGGTCAGATAACAGTATGGTAAAGGTGTAAAGTAAAAACCACTGACAGCCAAAACAGCAATTATGTGATAGGAAAGCAAAAAATTTGATGGAGGGAAAGTGAAATGTTTTACACACCGTTTCTTTATGAGATGAATCAATTAAGGATAGGCATACGCACGAATGTCAGACCATCAGCCACAATGACTTTGTGCTTTAGAAGTCCTCATGCCTCATGTAAGACAGACAACTGGCTCGGCGGCAAGCTGCTCAGACTGTACACTGCTTATTACAGAAAAGTTATGCGGGAATCGGGAGGAAAATTCTGGGACACGGATACGGGGAAGCAGGAGAAAGACTTGTATAACACTTGACGGAGGTAAACTGACATATGATGGGGATCAAATTAAAAAGTCAGCGTAGAGGTAACTGGATAGGCATAGCGATTGTTTATCCGAGTGGAGCAATGGAAACAGTCGCAATGATTCTGATGCCGCCGGACAATGACTGGCGTGCCACCATAGAATTTTATGACGAACTAATCAGATTATATAAAAAACGTCTCAGCAAATGTTTATAGTTTCCAATGCTATCGATATACAGCATTGACCGAAAAGAAAGCCTGCTCTCATATGCAAAGGCTTTCTTTTTGCGTGTATGACAATATTCCCAGAATAAAGAAAAGAGAGATTTTTATACAAACCTCTATTTCTCATTTTATGAAATGCCAAAAATGGATTTTAATATTATTTTATGAAAACACAAATTTTGAGCCATCGGGTAAGTTTTATTTTTTTGAAAAAGGAATGAAAAAAAGGGAGTTCCAAGGAGGTCAGCGCGCAGAAATGGAAAAGGTGGAGAAGATGGTGGAGAAAGTTTATCATTTTTCATTTGCCGGCATTGTCCGATGTGCAGACAACAATCCAATTTTTCAATTAACCCGAATAGCGGCATGGTTTATGGGGCATTGGTCAAGGAACAGGGATAGCGATAGAGTAACAGGATAGACAATCACAATTCACCCAACGTAAATATCAACCATGCCACAATCTGAAATATCAGCCGACTCCTAAAGAAAAATCACCGATACATATCGAATCAGTCGGTCTCGTCACACCGCTGTCAGACCTTTTTGCAAAAAACTTCGCCTCGTCCGTGTTCAGTGCGGACTCGTACCCATAAAACAGGGGGATATAGAAACAGGGCTTATGGATATAGGTGTTATCTTTTTATATTTTGGAGGTAACACTTATGTATCGCAGTAAGGCAGATTCAGAACAGGCAAATAGTGCAGAATACGGGAAATCAAAACCACATAACTATGTAAAGAGTAATCGGCTAAGAGATGTTTACATGGATTTAGGAACAGAGAACAGAATAGTTTGTTCGTTAACGTATCAAAACAGGCAGGTGCAGGTTACTCTTGCATTTCCCGAACAGACAGACACGAAAGCGGAGCAGGATTTTGTCAGCAGGCTCAAAATGGTTTATCTTGAAAAAATCAAAACAGAGGCTTGCCAAAAGGAGAATTTGGCGTTACCATCTCCCACCACGAAGGAAAAGGACTAAGGAAAAGGAGGAAAATGGTCATGCCTAAAAAAGTGAGAACCTTGTTGAGAGTATCATCAAAGCAACAGTTACATGATGACGACATACCCATGCAGAGGGCGGAGGCGAAGCAGTACATAGCCAGGCGCGATGACTGGGAGTTTGACAGGGAGTATATTGAAAAAGCGGTATCGGCATACAAGAACAATGTGGAGGAACGGGAAGTTTTGCAGGAAATACTGTCGGATGCCCGTGACCATCAGTTTGATGTTCTGCTCACCTATATGTCGGACAGGATCGGCAGGCAGGAAGAATACAGCTTCTATGTCGCCACACTGAATCAGCTCGGCATAGAGGTCTGGACAATCAAGGACGGTCAGTTAAAAACAGAGGAACATATCGACAAACTGTTAAACTATATCCGATTCTGGCAGAACGAGGGAGAGAGCAAAAAGACAAGTATGCGTGTGAAAGATACGCAGAAAGAGTTGGTAAAGTCTGGAAAGTTTGTGGGTGGAAAAGCGCCATACGGCTATCGGTTAGTCCCTTCCGGCATGGTCAGCAATCACGGGAGGCTGCTCAAGAAACTTGAGATTGTGGAAGAAAACGCACGGGTAGTCAGATTGATATACAGTCTGGCAGTTAACAAAGGCATGGGATATGAGAAAATAGCGAAGGAGTTAAATGCGCGAAACATTCCGGCAATTACGACAGACAAGTGGAAAGCAGGAACCATAAGAAGTATCTTGACAAACCCTGTCTATATGGGCTATCTGGCAATAAACAGGAGAATCAACCATAACGGGTTTATCAGATTAGACAGGAAAGACTGGATTTATTCAGAGGAACAGATACCGGAACTTGTCATTGTTTCGCAGCAGACATGGGAGAAAACGCAGGAAATCAGAGAAGCCCGAAAAAATAAAATCAATACCTCGAAACAGATATCCGCTAAGGAGTATAAAGAGCAGTACAATGTGCCGTTTTCCACAAAAGGGAAACTTGCACTGATTGGTCTTGCCACTTGTGGATATTGCGGGAAACGCTTAAAGAACGGGAGTTATTGCAACCACTGGACGACAAAGGCGGGAGAAAAGAAAATATCCTACGCGGGCAGATATGTATGCCCGTCAAAATGTGAAAAGCGCAGCAGTTATTCGCAGAATTATCTGGAGGGGATCGTGTTTGGGGTGGTTGAAACTTATATGGAGCATCTGAGATCCATAGATATCACGGAAGAAATAGAAAAAATGCAAAGTCAGCAAAGACAGGGCATAGAGAAGGAACTGGGAACCATTCATAAAAAACAACAAACCTTACAAACAGATATCCGAACACTGGAAGAAAAGATACCAGAAGCAATCAGAGGGGAATATTATTTCAGTGCCGAGAAACTTTCTGCCATGATCAAGGAAAAGGAACAGGAAATGGTGGCGTTAGACAAAGAAGCGGAACAGGCAAAGAACAGGCTGTCACAGGTGGTAAATCAAAATAGCGATTTGGAGAAGTTTATCACCATGGTGCCAAATTGGAAGGAGGAATTTCAAAATGCAGATACGCAGACCAAAAAGATGTTGCTGTCTGCCCTCATTGACCAGATAGAGGTAAAAAACGATGATATCAACATCAAATTTAGGATACGACTGGAGGACTTTGTATTACTTGAAAGTATTGGTTTACCTACCACTCGGTGTAGACACGGTTTAAGGTAAAGGACATAATCGCCAGCGTGTTCGCGTAGATGGCGCTTTCCGGCCAGGTGGCGTAGATCTCGGAGGACACCACGTTCTTGATATAATCCCGGTAGCGCACATAGTAGTTGGGGGCGGTGGAATCGTTTGGTACGCCGTCGTGCACGATGATGAACTCAGGAATCACCACGCGGCTTAGGACGATCTCGCCGGATTCATCCATGGGCTTGATCTCGTCCTCGGGGATCTTGGGCGGATAGTCGCCGTAGAGGGTGTGGTCGGGGATGGCAATGATTTCCTCCGTGTCCCCGCTCATTTCCGTCGGCGTCATCTCAATGTTCTGGACGGCGGTCACGTCCGGCAGCACTTCCACGCCCGAGACGATGACAGGCTCATAGCCGGGGGCGTTCACGGAGAGGGTGTACTCCGAGTAGGGCATGGGGGAGTTGGGGGTCAGACTGTACTGTAAGGGCGGCGTTTTCAGGTCCACCGTGTCTGTCTGCCCGGAAGAGTTTGTCGTCAGCGTCTCCAGTGTGGAATCCGGCTCGCCGGTAAAGGAAATGGTAATCGTTGCGTTTTCTATCGGGATCAGTCCCACGTTTGCGGTGACGTTGATTTGCAGTCTGCCGACCGTATCAGTTCCTGTCGCCTCGTTTTCCTCGGTCTGTGTATACAGCAAAGTTGCATCTTTTTTGATTTCATCCATCTTGCTACCTCATATCTGACAGGTATATGCTCTTACGGTTAGCATATGCGGGAAAGGGATTTTTCGTGTATGGGATTGCCGTTTTGTTGTTTCCTGCCCGGACCTTGACAAAATGAGCAGAGTTCTATAAAATGAAACAAGATTCATTTTTATTTTGGAAGGTCAAAGGCTCTGACAGGGAGGGAACGATGCCAAAGGTCACGGAAGAATACATTGCGGGCAAAAAGAAAAGGATAACGGACGCGGCATATGAGATGTGTCTGCGAAAAACAGTCAGTACGGTCACCATGCAGGATATCATTGACAGGACAGGCTTAAGTCAGGGCGGCATCTACCGTTTTTATAAGGATATCGACGAAATATTTGCGGATATGATCAGGCAGATGCGGGAGCGGGTCAGCATCAAGGGAAAAATCGATGAGATTCTGGAGCAGAAAGACGAGCTGCCGCCGCGGGAGATTACGAACCTGTTGTTTGCGATGCTGGCGGACTTTATGGAAAGTGAGCTGATGGGCATTGAGAAGATTGATTTTGAACTCTCGGTGCTTGCCATGAATATGCCCCAAAGGATCGAAAAGATCATGGGCGGTCTCCCGGAAGTGGGAAATATGGAATATCTGACCAGGCGCACCATGGAATATTTCCGGGAGCAGGCTGCGCGGGGCAGAATCCGTCCGAGTGTAAATGCGGAGGAGCTGTTTGCGTTTATCTCCTCCGCCTATGACGGCATTCAGATGACGTGCATTGTAAACAACTGTTACCGGCAGGAAAGGAATCCGCTTGCAGATCTGTATCAGCCGCGGGTTTTGCTGAAGACGCTGGCGCGGACGGTTAACAATCTGATTGGGGCGGACGGAGAGGACGAGGAGGATTCACTATGAAAACAGAAAAGCAATACACAGAAGAATACGTGCGCATCGGGGGAATAGAACAGTATCTGCTGCACTACCGCTCTAAGCCAGAGGACCCAGTCCTGCTCTTCATCCATGGCGGACCGGGGCAGACGGAGAGTTTCTTTGCTTTTCTAGTGGAGGAATACGCAGAGCGCGATTACAATATCGTCTATTATGACCAGCGCGGCGCAGGGAAAACGTGGTTGAAAAATAAAAAGAGCAGACCCGACATGGAGATCTTAAAGAGGGATCTTCTGGAGATCGTGCTGTACATGAAAAAGCAGTATGTGAAAGAAAAGATCGGCATTGTAGGGCATTCCTGGGGCAGCGTTCTCGGGAGCATGTTCGCCCTGGAGCACCCGGAACATACGCTGTGCTACATCGGCTGCGGGCAGGTCATCAATATTGTGGAAAACGAGCGCACCGGCTACGAGATCCTCAAAGAGGCGATCGGGAAAGGCGGGAATAAACGGGATCAAAAGAAGCTGGAAAAGATCGGTGTGTATCCGCCGCCACAGTTTGACTTAAAGGCTTACCGCAAGATGGGACAGATTCGCAGGCTGCAGGGGAAGTACAGACTGGCGCAGGATTTTGACAGGACAGTCATCGATCTGTGGCGTCGTTCTCCCGTCACGGGAGTGAGAGACCTCATCCTGTTTGTGACAGGTGTGTCAGTTAATATGCAGCTGATGCGGGAACTGATGACCTATGATCTGCGGAAAAAGGGAAGCAGTTATCAGGTTCCTGTCTACTATGTGCTCGGGGAGAAGGACAGCCAGACGCCGGTCGGGATCAGTATAACGTATCTTGAAACCGTGCAGGCGCCTGAGAAGAATCTTTATCTGATATCTGATGCGGGTCATGCGCCGATGATCGACAATGTGGAGGACTATCGGAAAGCGGTGCGGGAGATCGTCCGCCGTGTGCACCCATAATGAGGGTTGCACATGCCACCCCGAAAATGATATACTATTGGTATGATTGTGGATGAGATTTTAGAAGGCAAATTTCATACCGATGACGGTCCGCTGGAGTTTTCCTGCCCGCGCGTTACGCTGTCCCTTCAGGCAGACATGGTCTGTGAGGGGTCTTTTTTCGTGTACGGGCCGGAGGGGGCGGTGACGGAGGGGACAGTGACATCCTCTGATCTTCGGATGACCTGTGTCACGAAGCGCTTCGGCGGCAGCGAGGACGAAATTCTCTACCGCTTTGATGCGGCGGGGATGGAGGCGGGACAGGAGGTTTCCGGCTCGTTTTGCGTTGTGTCGAACAGGGGGGAGTATGAACTGCCTTTTCAGGTGAAGGTGCTTTCGGATGAGATTGACTCAAGTCTCGGGGAAATCCGAAACCTTTTTCACTTTACGAATCTGGCGAGAAGCAACTGGGCGGAGGCGGTTTCGCTCTTTTATGATCCCTGTTTCAAAAAGGTGTTTACGGGGCATGACAGGCAATATCTGGCGGCTTACAAAGGGCTTTGTGCGGTGTCTGGAAACGAGCACAATGTGGAGGAGTTCCTGCAGGAAATCCACAAGAAAAAGCCGGTGGAGTTTTTCCCCGAGGAAAGCGAGATACGGCTGGAGGATCCGGCGGGGGACGCGCGGTATGCCCTCGTCATAAACAGGAACGGCTGGGGGTATACGAGACTGCGGTTCCAGACGGAAGGGGATTTTCTGAAGCTGCAGGAGGAGTCGGCGGATGAGAGTTCCTTTGCGGACAATATTTACCGGCTTTATTATGGAATAGATATGGAAAAGCTGCACAGCGGCATAAACTTGGGCGCGATTGTGCTTTTGCGGGAGAACGGGTCGGTGCGGATTCCTGTCACCGTAATGCAGCGTGTGCCCGGTGTCAGGGCGCTTGGTGCAAAACGGGAAAAGAAACAGCTCACGGTGCAGCTTATGGAATACTATCAGGCGCACCGCTTAAAGAAGATCGGGACGGGTACATGGCTTGCGGAGACGGGGAAGCTCCTGACCCGCATGGAGCAGCTTGACGATAAGGACATCGCCGTAAAACTGTTCCGGGGACAGCTTTTGATGTCGCAGGAGCGGGGCAACGAGGCGAAATGGCAGATAGAGAAACTGCGGGAGCGGATGAATGCCATACGGGAAGAGGATCCGGCGCTCTGGTGCTATTATCTGTATCTGACGACACTGATCAGCGAGGATGATTCCTACGTGGACGAGGTGGCGGAGACGGTTTCGCGGATTTACAGCCGGAGAAAGGGAGACTGGCGGATCGCGTGGCTGTTACTTTACCTGTCGGAAGAGTATGTGGAGAGCGTCTCCCGCAGGTGGCTGCTTTTGGAGGATCTGTTCATTCATCACTGTACTTCTCCGATGATTTATATTGAGGCGTGGAACATTCTCTGCATGAATCCGGCAATGCTTCGCAAACTGGATCTCTTTGAGGAGCAGGTGCTGACTTATGCGGTCAAAAACGGCGTCATGCAGGAGGAAATCCTTCTGCAGGTGGTGTACCTTGCCGGGCAGAATCGGGGGTATTCCGAGGGGATATTCCGCATTCTGAAAGGCTGCTATGCGCTGATTCCCCACAAGGAAGTCCTGCACGAAATCTGTAGTCTGCTGATTAAGGGAAACCGCAGCGGGGAGGCATACTTTCCGTGGTTTCGCGCAGGGGTGGAGGAGAATCTGCGCATCACCAGACTTTATGAATATTATATGATGTCACTCCCCAAGGATTTTGACGGGGAGCTGCCCAAAATGGTGCTTCTGTATTTTGCCTATCGAAGTGATCTGCACTATGAGATCACGGCTTATCTCTATGCCTATATATACAGACGCCGGGCGGAGTTGGCGGATATTTATGTAAACTATATGACGGTTATGGAGCGATTTGTGCTGGAACAGATCGGCAGGGGCAGGATCAACAGGGATCTTGCTTATCTCTACGAAAAAATACTGACCTTTTCCATGATCGACGAACAGACCGCACGGTCGCTCGTATCCCTGCTTTTTATGCGGGAGGTCAGGACGGAGGCGGAGAACGCAAAAGAAGTGCTGCTCGCCTATGCCTGCCGGTCGGATATCAAGCGTTTTCCGATAACGGACGGCAGGGCGTTTGTGCCGGTCTACGACAATGACTGCCGGGTGTTTTTAGGGGACGGTGAGGGGAACTTTTTTACGGAGGGCATGGCGTACACCGTGGAGGCGTTGATGAAACCGACGCGCCTTGCGCCGATGATTGCGCCCTTTGTGAGAAATCATCTGGGCTATGCGGTTTACGCCTGCTATGCGAGACAGCATACGTTTGTGGTGCAGGAGGACAACGCGGATCTCTTTGCGCTGCTTTCCTCGTCGGAGCGGATTGAGGAAGAGGAAAAGAAGAAAATCTATCCCATGGTGGTAGACTTTTATCACGAAAGAGACAGAATGCGGGAACTGGATGAGTATCTGCTAACCTTGCACCCGGAGGATGTGAGCCGGCATGACAGGGGAAAGATCGTCCGTTTTCTCGTGAGCCGGGGGATGTATGAGAAGGCTGTCGAGTGGGTCAGACGTTTCGGACCCTACGACGTGGACGCGAAAACGCTGCTAAAGCTTGGCAGCAGGCTTCTGGATCTGACGGAGACGGAAGACAATCCGCTGCTCACAGGGACGCTTCTCTATGTGGTGCAGAAGGGAAAATACGACGACAACGTGCTCGACTATCTGGTGAAGTGGTTTGCCGGGAGCATCGGCCAGATGCGGGATATATGGAAACTGGCGGATTCTTTCGGTGTGGATACTTACAGGCTTTGCGAGCGGATGCTTGTACAGATGTTATATACGGGCGTGCGGGTAAAGGAACAGCTGGAAATCTTACGTGCCTACACGAAGAGCGGCGGCAGCGAGCGGATCAGGGCGGCGTTTGTATCGGCGTGCTGTTATGATGACGTGGTGAAGGAAAAGCCTGCGGACCCTTATGTGTTCGAGAGTGTGCGGCAGCTTTATCAGGAGGAAGCGCCCCTGCATCTGGTCTGCCGGATCGCTTATCTGCGCTGCTTTGCGGACCGGGAACGGGATGCGGAAGTGCAGAAACTGTGCGCCGTCTTTCTGGAGTCGCTTCTCGCGCAGGGGATTGTGATGCCTTTCTATCGGAAGTATTTCGGCTATGTGCCGCAGCTTGGCGCTTATCTGGACAAGACCATGGTGGAGTATCGGACGACCTCCGGCGCCCGGGTGATGATCCACTATATGATTCAGGAGGAAGGCGCAGCCGGGGAGGAGTACACCCACGAGGAGATGCGCGATATGTTCGGCGGCATCTGTGTCAGCGATTTTATCCTGTTTTTCGGGGAACAGCTCAAGTATTATATCACGGAGGAATCGGAGAACGGGGAACAGCTTGTGGTGAGCGATGTGATCCAGAAGGGGGAAGCCGGGGAGGATATCTCCGAGGGAAGATTCAGTGTATTGAACGATATTATGATAGGAAAGACCCTGCATGATTACGATACGGTGAATGATCTGCTGGCGGCGTATTTCAGGCAGGATCACATGGTGGAGCAGATCTTCACGGTAAGATAGAGGAAATGGTTTATGTTTCTAGGTACGAAAGAGGACGACAAACCGCATAGGGGAAGTGTATTTGTGGGGTATGATCTGGGGGAGAGGTATACCCAGATCAGTTATTGTCTCTTTGGCGAGAGCGATGTGGAGACGGTTGCGCCGGTGGTGGGGACGAAACAGTACAACATCCCTTTTATGTTATGTAAACGAAAAGGGACAAACCAGTGGCTTTACGGCAAGGAAGCGGTTAAGAGCGCCGGAGAGGAAACCATGTGCCCGGTGGATGACATTCTGAATCTGGCAAAAAAAGGGACGGAGATTGAACTGGACGGGGAGACCTATGACCCGGTGGCGCTTCTGACTCTCTTTGTCAGAAAAAGTCTGGGGCTTATGAGTTTTATTGTCCCGGTGGAGCACATCGGCGCCCTGTTGTTCACGGTGGACCGGATGGACGACCGCATGGTGGATATTCTTCTGCAGGTGGCGGCAAACCTGCAGGTTAAGACGGAACATATTTATTTCCAGAACCATACGGAGAGCCTTTACTCCTTTATGTTGTATCAGCCCTCGGAGCTATGGGCGTATCAGGTGGTGGTCTGCGAGCACGACGGCAGATATTTAAAGACATACCGCATGGAGTGCAACAAGAGGACCACGCCCATTGTGGCGCTGATCGAGGAGGCGGGATACGAGACGGTTGTGGTGCCCGAGGAAACGGAGGAGGAGGCTGTGAAGGAGGACGCCTTCCGGGTGGCGGACGAGCGGTTCCTCGGGATTCTGGAAAGGCTCTGCGAAGGGCGGATCGTCTCTTCTGCGTATCTTCTGGGAGACGGTTTCAGAGAGGAGTGGCATAAAAAATCGCTGCAGTTTCTCTGCCGGAACAGGCGCGTGTTTCAGGGCAACAACCTCTACAGCCGGGGAGCGGTCTACAGTCTTTTGGAGAAGTTTGACGCTTCTGAGGCGGGAAAGACCCATATCTTTCTCGGGGAAGATAAACTGAAGGCAAACATCGGTATGCGGGTGCTGCGGCAGGGAAAGGAATCCTACTATGCGCTTTTGGATGCCGGGGAAAACTGGTACGAGCTGCACAAGTCCTGTGAGATTTTTCTTGGCAGGGAAAAGGAAGTTTCCTTCGTGATCACACCGCTTAACGGGAAAAATGTGGAGACAAAGACGATTCCCCTTGCGGGGGCGAGGGAGACAGGCGCGCCTTTTACCAGATACGCGCTGGATGTGGCGATGGCATCCGCGGATACGGTACAGGTGTCGGTGACGGATCTGGGTCTGGGCGAGTTTTTCCCCGCGTCGGGACAGAAGTGGGAGGAATCGTTTCAGATTATTTAGGAAAATGCAGTCGGCGGGGGAAACACTTTGTCAGGCGTTTACCGAAGCGATGAGGGACGAAGAAGATGGACGGTCAGATGATTCTGGGAACAGGCAGACGGGCGGAAAACCCCTACTATATGGAAAGATTTTATGTAAACCTATATTCGGTGGAAGAACTGTGCTTTCTCTTTGTGGACAGGGCAGAACTTCTGGACGCGGAGATCATGCAGCGTGGCATGGTCAGATGGCTGGAGGAGGAGTGTGGCTTAAGCGATCTGGCGCACACGCTGGATGCGCTGCTGAACAGGCGTGGCTCCACGGCGGCTTATGTGGGCGCGGTTTTAGAGTATGTGAACATTTATCCGGCGGACGTGACAGACAGGACGGAAGAGATCGTGCGGGGCAACGACGGCTTAAGTCCCTATGAGCGGCAGAAGGCGAAGGCGGACTATCTTCTCGGGGAGAGGCGGTATCTGGCGGCGCTGCAGCAGTACCAGAGTCTGGCGGCGGAAGTGCCGGGGAATGAAAAGCTGCTTCTGGCAAGGCTCTATCATAATATGGGCGTGGCGTGCGCGGGCATGTTTCTCTACGGACAGGCGGCGGACTGGTTTATGAAATCCTATCAGACAGACGGGAAAAAAGAGGGGCTTAAGATGTATCTGGCGGCGCTGCGTATGGGGCAGCAGGAGAATGCGTATATTGATTATATCGCGGCGCATCCCGAGTACCATGAGCTGTCTCTGGAGGTGGAGCGGATGGTGAAGCGGGCAGAAGGTTCTTTCGAGGGAACGGATGAAAACCGGATGCTCGTCACCTATCAGGTAATGAAGGAGGAGGGCGCGGGCGCGCTTGGCAGCTCCACGCCTTATTATGAAGAGATCGGGAAACTGACGGCGGGGCTTAAAGAAAGCTACCGCAGAAGTATGAGGTAGGACTTGGAGGAGAAAAATGGGCTTTATTAAGAGACTGCTTGACAGGTTCCGCAGGGATTACGACGAGTATGATGAGGAAGAGTGGGATGATGAGGAGTCCTCGCGGGAGATAGATTTTGACAATAAGGAACAGCGAAGCGACTATGTGAAAAACTGTCTGGAAAAGATTGCGGACGCCACGAAGGAACTGGAGAATCTGAACTTTGAGTACAATATGGTCACTTCCTACCTGAAAGATATGGAGGAGATCGAGGCGCTGCCCCCGGAGGAGAGCGACCAGCTCAAGGACTGCGCGAAGCGGGTGTCTCTTCTGCAGGAGCGGAAGACAGATTTCATGGGACGTCCCCGCCGGATCACGGATGAGAAGTACCGCATGGTGGAGCGCATGGAAGACGAGATGGAGGAGGCGTTTACAAAGATCACCGACGCGGAGAATTATCAGGAGCTGATCCGCAAGGACTTAAGCCGTCTGGAAGGCGAAAAGCACGCCTATCTCTACCGCAAGAATGAGGTGATGCGGCTGATTTCCGACACCAAGGGCATGGCGGTTATCTGCGTCACCGCGCTGGGGCTGTGCGCGCTGCTTCTTTTGTTCCTGCAGTTCTTTCTGGAGATGGATACAAAGATGGGGTACTTGATCACGGCGGGCGTGTCGGCGGTGGCAATCACACTGATCTATGTGAAACATATGGATGCGAGGAAGGAACTGCGCAGGGTGGAAACCGGTATCAACAAGATCATCCTTCTGCAGAATAAAGTAAAGATCCGCTATGTGAACAACACCAACCTCCTCGAGTATTTATATATGAAGTACGGCGTGAACAGCTCCAAGGAACTGACCGAAATGTGGGAGAATTATAAAGTCGAGAAGGAGGAGCGGGAGAAATTCCGCAGGGCGGAACTGGATCTGGATTACAGCGAGCAGGAACTTTTACAGATCTTAAAGTGCTATCAGGTACAGGATCCGGCGATCTGGCTGCACCAGACGGAGGCAATTCTCGATTCCAAGGAGATGGTGGAGATCCGGCACAATCTGATTATCCGCAGGCAGTCGCTGAGACGGCGTATGGATTACAACAGGGAAGTGGTGGCGGGCACATCCCAGAGGGATATCAAGGCGCTGGTGGAGAAATACCCGAAATACGCAAAGGAGATTATGAAGACGGTGGAGGAGTACGAGCAGAAGTTTAATTCCTGATCACAGATAGGTAATTGCGAAATTTCACGATAGAAAGGAAAGGTAAAGATGAGTACAGACAGATATGTGAGCCCCCTGTCGGAGCGGTATGCGAGTAAGGAGATGCAGTATATTTTTTCCCCGGATATGAAGTTTCGGACGTGGCGGCGGTTGTGGATCGCGCTGGCGGAGACGGAGATGGAGCTGGGGCTTTCCCAGAACGGCAAACCTGTCATCACGAAAGAGCAGATTGACGAGCTTAAAAAGTATGCGGAGGACATCAATTACGACGTGGCGAAGGCGAGAGAGAAGGAAGTGCGCCACGATGTGATGAGCCATGTCTACGCCTACGGGCAACAGTGCCCCAAGGCGGCGGGCATCATCCATCTCGGCGCCACCTCCTGCTATGTGGGGGACAACACGGACATTATCGTGATGCGGGAGGCGCTTTGGCTGGTGAAGAAAAAGCTGGTGAACGTGATTGCGGAGCTTGCGAAATTCGCGCAGGAATACAAGGAGCTGCCGACGCTGGCGTTTACCCATTTCCAGCCCGCGCAGCCCACCACCGTCGGAAAGCGGGCGACCCTCTGGGCGCAGGAGTTCTGTCTCGATCTGGAAGATCTGGATTATGTGCTGGGGAGCCTGAAACTTCTCGGTTCCAAGGGCACCACGGGCACGCAGGCGTCTTTTCAGGAACTCTTTGACGGCGATCAGGAGACCATAGATAAAATCGATCCCATGATTGCTGAAAAGATGGGATTTGAGAAATGCTATCCCGTGTCCGGGCAGACTTATTCCCGCAAGGTGGACACGAGAGTGTGCAACATTCTGGCGGGCATCGCGGCTTCCGCCCACAAGATGTCGAACGACATCCGTCTGCTCCAGCATCTGAAGGAAGTGGAGGAGCCTTTTGAGAAGAGCCAGATCGGTTCCTCGGCAATGGCTTACAAGAGAAATCCCATGCGCAGCGAGCGCATCGCTTCCCTCGCCCGGTTCGTGATGGTGGACGCCTTGAATCCGGCGATCACCTCCTCTGTCCAGTGGTTTGAGCGGACGCTGGATGATTCGGCAAACAAGCGGCTTTCCGTTCCCGAGGCATTTCTCGCGGTGGACGGGATTCTGGATCTGTGCCTGAATGTGGTGGACGGTCTGGTTGTGTACGATAAAGTGATAACGAAACGTCTGATGAGCGAACTGCCCTTTATGGCGACGGAAAATATAATGATGGACGCCGTCAAAGCCGGGGGCAACAGACAGGAGCTGCACGAGAAGATCAGGGAGCTTTCGATGATCGCGGGCGCCAATGTGAAAAAAGAAGGAAAGGAAAATAACCTGCTGGAGCTGATCGCGGCGGACCCGGCTTTCAACATGAGTCTGGAAGATCTGCAAAAGACCATGGAGCCGTCTAATTATGTGGGACGTGCACCGCTGCAGGTGGAGAAATTCCTGAAAGAGATTGTGAATCCGATTCTCACGGAGAATAAGGAGATGCTGGGAGTGACGGCGGAGATCACAGTCTAGGTTGTCCTCACGCGGGAGAATGCCCATAAAACGGGCATTCTCCTATGAAGCATTTTATACCAGCATAATCTTCTTATACGCTGCAATCCGGTTTCGGAAGCTTGCGGCATCCGGGTTGCTTTTTACAAATTCATAATCCGAGAAGATGCGCCCGGTTTCTTCTTTGATTTTCGGCTCGTCCGCTACGTCCGTGTCGGATGTGCGGTAGTAATAGTCCGTCATAAGCCCGCACGCCGCAAATTCCATCTTGATATCATCTTCATCCACTTCATCAAAGATAAAATGCGAGAGCACATAAACCGCCGCGCCAAAGAAGAACGTCCCGTCTCCGCCTTCTAAGTCCGCCGGGACAAAACTCTCCTGCTCCGGAATTTCCACCTTTTTAGTATAATCGCTCATAAGGATGGAATCGAACACTTCGTCCGTCCCATCATCAAAATCAAGGATTTCCTCTTCGATATCCTCTTTTGCGCTCTCCTCAAGCTCCCCGTAAAACCCGTTGGTGAAATAGGACACAATTTTCTCCAGCTCCCCGAACACCTCAAACTCCGGGAAAAGGGAAGTGTAGGTAAAAAGCCGGCAAAATCTGGACATGGTCAAAAGCAGCCATTGGAGCTTCTGCGGCGTGCTTAAATCCTCCGCCTTTTCCAAAACCTGTTCCTGTATCGTTTTTTCATAAGGCGTATGTTCTTCTTCCAGTTCCTCGATCCACTCGCATACCTGATCGTCCTTTTTGGCAAATTTGTCATACAGGCTGTCCATCCCGCCGACGAGATTGTCAAAACGGTTCAGGTAATAAAGCGCCTTTGCGGTCATGCCCTTTTTCCGGTACTCTTTTCCAAGCTGCAGATAGTATTTTGCCACGCTCTCATAATCCTGCTTTTCCTGCGCGGTTTTCAGCGCATCCAGTAATCCGTCCGTGTTTTTTGTAATCATGTTTGCCTCCGTTTTTCAATTTCCCGTTCTGAGTCTGCCGTCAGGCATATTCATGGGCGCCGTGGGCAAAATCTCAGATTATTCACACTTATTTCAGAAATTTGCAGTTGTTTTCAGTATATAAAATGTGTGATAAAAAGGCAATATTTTTGTGCGGTCTGTTTTGCAAAGAGTGGGGGCGTGGGGATAAGAGCGGCGGCAGCCTGTGCAAGTTAGTTTAGACGAACTGCCGATATTTTATTTGTGAAAAAACAAAGAAAATGCTTGCGCGGGGAGGGCGGATGTGGTAGATTAGAAAGAAATATATTTTTGGAAAGCAAGGTGTATTGATTGAAAAAGGAAGAGGAATTTGAGCGGGTCGCCATGCGCGTCTCGGCGGTCAGTATTATCGCCAACTGTGCGCTGACGGTATTTAAATTGTTAGCGGGTATCTTGGCATACTCCGGCGCGATCATCTCCGACGCGATTCACTCGGCGTCTGATGTGTTCAGCACCGTTGTGGTTATCATTGGCATTCGGATATCGAGGAAGGAGTCGGATAAGAACCACCCTTACGGGCATGAGCGGCTGGAGTGCGTGGCGGCGATTGTGCTTGCCACCATTCTTGCCTTTACCGGTCTGGGAATCGGGTATTCGGCGCTCAGACAGATTGCGGGTGGAGATTACGCCAGTCTGACTGTGCCGGGACGGCTTGCGCTCGTGGCGGCGGCGGTTTCCATCGTCGTGAAGGAGGCGATGTACCAGTACACGAAAGTTCACGCCAGACGGATCGACTCCGGCGCGCTGATGGCGGACGCATGGCATCACCGCTCCGACGCGCTCTCCTCCGTGGGCGCGCTGATCGGTATCGGCGGCGCGAGGCTCGGGTTTCCGATTCTGGACCCGGTGGCGAGCGTGGTGATCTGCGTGTTTATTGAGAAAGCGGCATACGAGATCTTTATGGACGCGGTGGATAAGATGGTAGACAAGGCGTGCGACGAGGAGACGGAAGCCGCGCTTCGGGAATGCGCGGCGGCGCAGGAGGGCGTGCTCGGCGTGGACCTTTTGCACACGAGGGTTTTCGGCAACAAAATTTATGTGGATATCGAGATCTGCGCGGACGGGGAGGAGACGCTTCGGCGCGCCCACGAGACGGCGGAGCGGGTGCACGATTCCATCGAAAAGAATTTTCCCAAGGTGAAGCATATCATGGTGCATGTGAATCCGGGGGAAGAGTAGAAAAAACTGTCTGACGTTGCAAATTCTGGATACGAATGTGTAGGATGTATGGACAGAAAACTTGTGCGGCAGCGAAAAATAGCATATAATAGGGAAAGGACAACATCAGTTCTGGGAGGAGTGCGGCGACGTATCGCCAGTGTCTCGGTTCACACACAGAAAATCCCGGAGAACACTTGGCGGCTGATGTTGTCCTTTTTGCGCGAATAAGCAGAGTCAGAAGCCTTCCGAAGGCTGCGCCATGCATGGAAGCAGACATCGGAAGGGTTATGACGAGCAACGCGAACACGAAATGCGAAGTATTTCGTGTCTGCTTATTCGCAAAGATGGAGTCAGAAGCATATTGAGTCTGCTTATTCGCGTAAAAAATAAAAAAGAAGCAATAACTATATTGACAAACAAATGAATATATGCTTGAATGTTCATATAAAGATAAATCAAAGATGAACACAATGGGGGTAGGACAGATGACGAGAAAACAGAAGAAGGTTTTTATCAGAATTTTAATCGCGGCAGTTCTTGTACTTGCGCTGTTATTCATACCGATAGAGAATCCGTGGCTTAGGCTTGCGCTCTTTATGGTTCCCTATCTGGTGATCGGCTATGACATTTTGCGCAAGGCGTTTCTGGGCGTGATCCACGGGGAGGTTTTCGACGAGAATTTCCTGATGGCGGTGGCTACCGTGGGCGCCATTCTTCTTGGGGAATACACGGAAGGCGTGGCGGTCATGCTCTTTTACCAGATCGGAGAGCTTTTCCAGAGCTACGCGGTGGGAAAGAGCCGGGGGAACATTGCGAAGCTGATGGATATCCGCCCGGACTACGCCAACATAGAGGTGGATGGCAGGATCGAGCAGGTGGACCCGGACGAGGTGGAGATCGGCACGCTCATCACGGTTATGCCCGGTGAAAAGGTGCCCATCGACGGTATCGTGGAAGAAGGGGAGGCATCCCTGAATACGAGCGCGCTGACGGGGGAAAGCCTGCCGAGACAGGTGGGCGCCGGGGATCAGGTCATCAGTGGCAGCGTAAATATGTCGGGTGTCCTGAAGCTGCGCACGACGAAGGAGTTCGGGGAATCGACGGTTTCTAAAATTCTGGAACTTGTGGAAAATTCCAGCATGAAAAAATCCCGTTCCGAGAATTTTATCACCCGGTTTGCCAGATACTATACACCGGCAGTCTGCTACGGCGCGCTGGCGCTGGCTTTACTGCCGCCGGTTTTCTGTCTGGTTTTCGGCTATGAGCCGCACTGGTCCATGTGGGTGACGAGAGCGTTGACCACATTAGTCATAAGCTGTCCCTGCGCGCTGGTCATTTCCATCCCGCTAAGCTTTTTCGGGGGAATCGGCGGCGCTTCCGCCAAGGGCATTCTGGTGAAAGGCTCTAACTATCTGGAGGCGCTCTCCGAGACGAAGTATGTGGTCTGCGATAAGACGGGGACGCTCACGAAGGGTGTGTTTGAGGTTACCGGGAAGAAAGCGGCGTCCGGCTTTTCCGAGGAGGAGCTGGTCGAGTACGCGGCGTGCGCGGAGAGTTATTCCGGGCATCCCATCAGCAGAAGTCTGCGGGAGGCATACGGGAAGGAGATTGACAGAGACCGGGTGAAGGATGTGGAGGAAATCAGCGGACACGGTGTCTGTGCCTGCGTGGACGGAAGGCTTGTGGCGGCGGGCAACCGCAGACTGATGGAACGGCTGCAGATTGCGCCGGAGGAAGTTTCCGGGATCGGGACGCAGGTGTATGTGGCGGTGGACGGTGTTTACGCCGGATGTATCCTGATTTCTGACGTGGTGAAGCCGGGTGCGAAGGAAGCGCTTGCCGCCCTCAAGAAGGCGGGTGTCCGTAGTATAGTTATGTTAACCGGCGATGCCAAACCGGTGGCGGATGCGGTGGCGGCGGAGCTTGGCGTGGACGAGGCGAGAAGCGAACTTCTGCCGGCGGATAAGGTGAGCGAGGTGGAGAAACTGCTGGCGGCGAAGGGAAAGAAGGAGAAACTTGCCTTTGTGGGGGACGGCATCAACGATGCGCCGGTGCTCTCCCGGGCGGATCTGGGGATTGCCATGGGCGCGCTCGGTTCCGACGCGGCGATCGAGGCGGCGGACATCGTGCTGATGGACGACGACCCGGCAAAGATCGCGCTTGCCATGCAGATTTCCAGAAAGACGCTGCGGATTGTCCATGAAAATATCGTCTTTGCGCTGGCGGTGAAGCTGGCCTGCCTTGCCCTTGGCGCGGTGGGTATTGTCGGCATGTGGTGGGCGATTTTCGCGGACGTGGGCGTGATGATTCTGGCGGTAATCAACGCCACGAGGGCGCTTGCGGTGAGGAGGATGGCTGTGAAACTATAGAGCGGAGAATGCCCGGTTTTGCATTTTGTAACAAATGCTTAAAAAATTGTAATATTTATTTTAAAAGTTACTATGTTTTTCTTGCGTAGTTTGTGTTATTATGAAAAGGATGAGTGGAGGTGACCTTATTTATGAGCACAGATTTGCGCAAGAGAAAGATCACTTATACGATAATTTTAACTTCCGATTCTCCCGCGGCGCACCATCGGAGAATGCACATTAAGACGGGTGCACTTGCGTTTGTGGCGTTTGTGGCGTTTGTGGCGGTGATCTGTTATGCGGTTTATACGTCCATCACCATGGGGGGCTACATAGAGCGGAACGCCAAACAGCTCGAGCAGCTCGTCCAGATGAAAGCGGAGAATGAGACGCTGACGGCGGAAAAAGAAAGCCTTGCCGGAAAGATTTCTTCGCTGGAAGAGACGTTGAGCCGCAAGGAAGAGCAGGAGCACGAGCTGGTGGCGGCACATGAGGAAACCTATATTCCAAAAGGATTTCCCATGAGCGGCGCGGCGCAGATTAAGGAAGAGGATACGGCGGCGGACACCGGTGAAGAGGGTGATGAAGCCGATGAGGAAGAAAATACGCTGAAGGTCGAGGCGAAAGAGGAGTGGAAAGAGCTCATTTTCGTGGCGGCGGAAGGCACGAAAGTAGTTGCCACCGCGCCGGGCACGGTGAAGGAAGTCCGGGAGGCGGAAGGCGAGGTAAGTTACGTGATCATTGACCACGGAAACGGGTATGTCACCACTTATCGGAATCTGGGCAGTCCCATTGTGGAGGAAGGCAGTCAGGTTGTGAAGGGTGTGGCTCTTTTTCTGGTGGGTGAGGATAACACGGAGACAGGCTACAGCATCCGCAAGGATGAAGATTATGTAGATCCGCTTGAGTTGATTGAGATCAAAGGATAGGGAGGAAGCTATGTTGGGAAAAAAGTCGGTAGAACAGATTAATGCCAAGATCAGCAGTATCATAGGCGCTGATATGGTAGTGGACGGCAGCATTCACGCGAAGGAGGCAGTCCGTGTGGAAGGCACCGTGAACGGCGACGTGGAGACGGATGGCGCGCTCATTATCAGTTCCAGCGGTAAGGTGAAAGGAAACGTGAAGGGCAGCAGCATCATCATCGGCGGTTCTCTGGAAGGCGATCTGACCAGCGGCGGCAGAACCGAGGTGGCTTCTACAGGTAAGGTGATCGGCAATATCCGCACGAAGAGTCTGGTTGTGGATGAGAACGCGGTATTCCAAGGACAGTGTATTATGAATGCGGAAGGGCTTGCGTCTTTGCCGGAATCTCCTGTCAATGCTTCTGAACCGGAAAAAACGGAAGAGAAGGATCAGGAAGAACAGAAAAAGGATAACAACAATAATAATAAATGGAATAAGAGATAGGAAACGTGGATCAGATATCTTTATTTGACAGGGAAATGCCGCAGCCTCTGGCGGCGAAGCTCAGACCGGGCACGCTGGAGGAATATGTGGGGCAGGGGCATCTTCTGGGAAAAGGCAAGGTGCTTCGGAAGCTGATTGAGCAGGATCAGGTGTCCTCCATGATTTTCTGGGGACCGCCGGGCGTGGGAAAGACCACTCTTGCAAGAATCATAGCCAATAAGACCAGGTCGTCTTTCATTGACTTTTCCGCGGTGACAAGCGGCATCAAAGAGATCAGAACCGTCATGGAGCAGGCGGAAAAGAACCGCCAGTACGGCGTCCGGACGATTTTGTTTGTGGACGAGATACATCGTTTTAACAAGGCGCAGCAGGACGCTTTCCTTCCTTACGTGGAAAAGGGGAGCATCATCCTGATCGGCGCGACGACAGAAAATCCATCTTTTGAGATTAACAGCGCTCTTTTATCCCGCTGCAAGGTGTTTGTGCTGCAGGCACTCACCACGCAGGAGATCAAAGAGCTTTTGTCACATGCGCTGACAGATCCCAGAGGGTTCGGAAACCAGACGGTGCATATCGACGACGAGACGCTTGAAATGATCGCCGTCTTTGCCAACGGCGATGCCAGAAATGCCCTTTCCACGCTTGAAATGGTGGTGTTAAACGGGGAGATGGACGCGGAGGGCGCGGTCACGGTGACGAAGGAAACACTGGAACAGTGCACCATGCGAAAGTCCCTTCTGTATGATAAAAAGGGGGAGGAGCACTACAATCTCATCTCCGCCCTGCATAAATCCATGCGCAATTCCGATCCCGACGCGGCGGTCTACTGGCTGGCGCGGATGCTGGAGGCGGGGGAGGACCCGCTCTATGTGGCAAGGCGTGTGGTGCGGTTTGCCAGCGAGGACGTGGGGCTTGCTGATCCACGGGCTCTGCAGATTGCGGTGGCGGCTTATCAGGCGTGTCACTTTCTGGGAATGCCGGAGTGCAACGTCCATCTGACGCAGGCGGTGGTCTATGTGGCGCTGGCGCCCAAGTCCAACGCCATGGAGGTGTCCTACAACGAGGCGAAGGAGGATGCGGTCAAAGATCTGGCGGAGCCGGTGCCCCTCGTGATCCGAAACGGCGTGACGGGGCTTATGCGCGATCTGGATTACGGAAAGGGTTACCAGTACGCCCACGATACGGAGGAGAAGCTGACGAACATGCAATGTCTGCCGGACGCCCTTCTGGGGCGGGAATATTACCGTCCTGCGGGCATGGGCGAGGAGGAGGCTCTGAAGAAGAGACTTGCGGAAATTAAGGCGTGGAAAAAGGCACACGCACAAAAACATTGATTTGAAATGGGTTTTGCTTTATAATGTGAAAGTAAGAAACAAAGGCCGGTTTTTTACAACCGGTCTTTTTGCGCGTTTGGGCAGAATCAGCAAGCATCACAGGCAGGCTGCATGCTTGCATGCAAGACAGTCTGTGATGCTTTATGACGAGCAACGCGAATGAGAAATGCGAAGCATTTCGAGTCTGCCCTGCTCAATCTGCTTATGTGAAATAAGGAGGAGTGTATTATGGTAAAAGCTGTTGTGGGCGCCAATTGGGGCGACGAGGGAAAAGGAAAGATCACGGATACGCTGGCGGAAAAAGCGGATATCGTGGTGCGTTTTCAGGGAGGCGCGAATGCAGGACACACGATCGTAAACAATTATGGCAAGTTTGCGCTGCATACCCTGCCTTCTGGCGTATTTTATGGGCATACGACCAGTATCATCGGCAACGGTGTCGCGCTCAACATTCCGCTTCTGGTGGAGGAGATCAGGTCTATCACGGACAGGGGTGTGCCGGAGCCGAAGATTCTGGTGTCTGACCGCTGTCAGGTGGTGATGCCTTACCATATTTTATTCGACCAGTATGAGGAGGAGCGGCTCGGCGGAAAGTCTTTCGGTTCCACGAAGTCTGGGATCGCGCCTTTTTACTCAGATAAATACGCGAAGATCGGCTTTCAGGTGAATGAGCTTTTTGACGAGGAGCTGATGAAGGAGAAACTGGAGCGGGTATGCGAGACGAAGAATGTGATTCTGGAGCATCTTTACCATAAACCAACCATCGATCCGAAGGAGCTGTCTGTCACGATGCAGCAGTACCGGGATATGGTCGCGCCCTATGTGTGCGATGTGTCCTCCTATCTGGATCAGGCGTTGAAAGAGGGAAAAACCGTACTTCTGGAGGGACAGCTCGGCACGCTGAAAGACCCTGACCACGGCATTTATCCGATGGTGACGTCCTCCTCCACACTGGCGGCTTACGGTGCGATCGGCGCAGGTATCCCGCCCTATGAGATCAAACAGATCTATACGGTGTGCAAGGCATATTCCTCCGCGGTGGGAGCCGGCGTGTTTGTGTCGGAGATTTTCGGCGACGAGGCGGACGAACTTCGCAGACGGGGCGGCGACGGCGGAGAGTTCGGCGCGACCACAGGCCGTCCGAGAAGGATGGGCTGGTTTGACTGCGTGGCGTCCAAGTACGGCTGCCGTCTGCAGGGAACCACGGATGTGGCGTTTACGGTGCTCGACGTGCTCGGGTATCTGGACGAGATCCCTGTGTGCGTGGGTTACGAGGTGGACGGTCAGGTGACCACGGACTTTCCTGTGACCTGCAAGTTGGAGAGGGCGAAGCCGGTGCTCAAAAAACTGCCCGGCTGGAAGTGCGAGATCCGCGGCATCAAAAAGTATGAGGAGCTGCCGGAGAACTGCCGCAACTATGTGGAGTTTATCGAGGAACAGATCGGGTATCCTATTACTATGGTTTCAAACGGTCCCGGCAGGGATGATATCATATATAGAGAAAGTCCGTTGAAGAAATAGGCGCAGAATACGGAAGGGAGAATGGCAAAGGGGATAGCAGAACAAAATAAAAGAGGAGGGAAACTATGTTACTGGAGAACAAGGTTGCTATTGTGACGGGCGGCAGCAGAGGAATCGGCTACGCCACAGTGGAGGCATTTTTGCAGGAGGGCGCGAAGGTGGTGCTGTGCGCCAGTCGTCAGGAGACCGCTGACAAGGCGGTGGCGAAGCTGAAAGAGACTTACCCGGACGCGGAGGTGGAGGGAATCTACCCGAACCTGTCTGATTACGCGGCGGTGAAGGCAGCTTTTGACGGCATTGCGGAAAAGTACGGGAGCATTGACATTCTTGTGAACAATGCGGGCGTGTCGGAGAGTACCCCTTTTACGGAATATACGGATGAAACTTTTGAGAAGGTGATGGATTTAAACATCAAGGGCGTGTTCAACTGCTCCAAGGCGGCGAGCGTCCATATGATTGCGGCGGGGAGCGGCGTGATTCTGAACACGTCCTCCATGGTGAGCCAGTACGGGCAGCCTGCGGGAATAGCTTATCCCACTTCCAAATTTGCGGTGAACGGCTTTACCCTGTCTCTGGCGAGAGAGCTGGGACCGAAGGGAATCCGGGTCAATGCGGTGGCGCCGGGCATTACCTACACGGATATGATGCGGCAGGTGCCCAAAGAGGTGATTGATCCGATGATCGCGCAGATTCCCTTAAGGCGTATGGGACAGCCGGAGGACATCGCCAACGCTTTTGTGTTCCTTGCATCGGACAGGGCGTCCTACATCAGCGGAGAGGTGCTGCATGTGGACGGGCTGGCGAGGAGCTAGTAAGAGTTATGTAAACTATATGCCGTATAGACAAAGTATGTATGAGGAAAGATGAGATGATAACGACAATCATATTTGATATCGGAAATGTGCTGGCGGATTTTACATGGGAAGCGCACTACCGCAGCTTCGGCTACAGCGAGGAGATTCTGCAACGTCTGGCGGACGCTACAGTCAAAAACCCTCTGTGGAACGAGTACGACAGAGGTGTGATGAGCGACGAGGAGATCATACGGGGATTTATCGAAAACGACCCCGGCATCGAGAAGGAGATTCGGGAGACGCTTCGAGACAAGGGGACTATGGTTGTTCGGAATGACTATGCGATTCCGTGGATACAGGAGCTGAAGGAAAAGGGTTACCGATGTCTGTACCTGTCCAACTTTTCCAAATCTTCTCACGTGCAATGCGCGCCATCTCTGGACTTTTTGCCTTATATGGACGGCGGCATCCTTTCCTATCAGGAAAAGATCATCAAGCCCATGCCGGAGATCTATCAGCTTCTGATCGACCGTTACGGGCTGAAGCCGGAGGAGTGTGTGTTTCTGGATGATACGAAACATAATCTGGACGCGGCGGAGAAGTTCGGCATACACACCATCCATTTTCAAAATCAGGAGCAGGCGATAGAAGAGCTTCGGAAGTTAGGCGTGGAGGCGTAAGCGTAAAATGAGAGTGAAATACCCATTGGCTGTGGAGGCAGCCGGTGGGTATTTTTGCAATATTTATAGTTTTATGTCAGAAAAATCATTTTGGCTGCGAATTATAGGTAACAAAGCAGATAAGGTGGTGGTCACAGTGGAAATCAATGAAAGAAATTTTGTCAGGCAGCTGAAAAAGAGAAACGAGCAGGCATTGTATTATGTCATAGACCATTACGGCTGGGTCTTGAAAACCGTTGTCAAAAGGCAGATGGGGACGCTCCCGCATCTGTGGGACGACTGTATGAACGACACGCTGTTAGCCGTGTGGGATCACATTGACAGCTTCGACCCGAAACGGTCGGAATTTCAGAACTGGCTTGCCGGGGTGTGCCGGTTTAAGGCGCTGACCTATGTGCGAAAGTATATTGACGCGTCAAAGGAAGATCTGGTGGAGCAGATGCCGGACTGGGAGGACGAGGCGGCGCAGCGGGAGTTTTTGCGGCGGGAATACGAGGAGGAGGCAGGGCAGATTCTTTCTTATCTGAAGGAGGAGGACGCCGAAATCTTCCGGCTGGTCTATCTGGAGGAACTGACCATGGATGAGGTGGCACGTCGGATGAACATGAGTAAGACGGTGATTTACGGGCGCATCAGCAGAGGGAAAAAACATCTGCGGCAGACCATTGCGGAAAGTGAGGTGTAGGACATGTCCAGAATATATGAAATGTGTAATGACCTGGATTCGGCGGAGCTTTTAAAGGACAGGGAAGAGCTGACCCGGGAAGAGAAGGGGCATCTGACAGAATTTATGAAAAGAGAGGGGATCCTTTCCGAAAGCGGAAAGAAAAAGAACAGAAATACAGCCGGCAGGATTGTGGGATGGGCAGCGGCAGCGGCGGTGATTGCGCTGGTGGTCGTGCCGAACACATCCGCCACGGCAGCGTATGCCATGGAGCAGATTCCCATTCTGGGAAGCGTGATCAGAGCGGTGACCATTCGGAATTATCAGTATGAGAGCGAGGACTATTCGGCGGATATACAGGAAGTGAAGCTGGAGCAGGGCAACGGGGAAACGGCTGTCGGGACGGAAGAGGACAGGCTGGAAGGCTCGATCCAGACGATTAATGAGAGCATTGAGGAGATGACGGACCGTCTGGTTGCCAGATTCGAGGAACAGGTGGAGCAGGGGGAAGGGCATAGCAGCATTTATGCGGATCACGAGGTGGTGACCAATACGGACACATGGTTTACTCTGCGGATTGATGTGACCGAGATTGCGGCAAGCGGTTTCCAGTACCAATACTATTATCACATTGACAAGACCACGGGCGAGATTGCTTCCTTGAAAAATCTCTTTGAGGAGGGCGCGGATTATATTACCCCGATCAGTGAAAATATCAAGAAGCAGATGCGGGAACAGATGCAGGCAGATGAGTCGAAAGTTTATTGGGTCGATTCCAAAGAAGAGATGGGACATCAGTTTGAGGCGGTGAAAGCGGATCAAAATTTTTATGTAAACCAGAACGGACAAATTGTGATATGTTTTGACGAGTATGAAGTGGCTCCGGGCTATATGGGATTGGTGGAGTTTACCGTAGATGAGGAAGCGGTTGCGGCGATCAGAAAGTAACCCCATAAGAGAGGATGCCGCCGTCCATTGTGTGGAGTCAGGCGGCGGGGAAAAAAGAAAATCCTGCTCGGTTGGCAGTCCGGGAGTCTTTATACCGCTTTTGCGGCGGACTTCCGGCTGCCATTTGAACAGGATGCGTTAAGCGATGATAGCGGCGATCCTTATTTCGCCATCAGCTCGTCTGCAAGAGCCTCGATTTGCGCAACGTTTTCCTCTGTCAAAGCGGAGCGGATCTGTACGGTGTTTTCCGTGTAAGTGATATCCTTACAGCCTTCCAATCTGGCACGCATCGCCTTCGCCGCCATGGGTGCCCAGGAGCCGTTCTCCATCAGGGCGATGGTGCGTTTCTGATAGTTGTGGGAGATCAGCTCGTCGATAAACTCCCGCATGAAGGGGAACATTTCCGTATTGTAGGTGGTGGTGGCGAGCACCAGCTTGCCGTAGCGGAACGCGTCCTCCACACATTCTGCCATATCCTCCCTTGCAAGGTCTGCGACAACTACCTTCGGACAGCCTTTTTCGGTCAGTTTTTCCGCCAGCAGTCCGGCGGCTTTTTTGGTATTGCCGTAGACGGAAGTGTAGGCGATCATAATGCCTTCCGACTCCACGCCGTAGGAAGACCATGTCTGATATAAGTTTACATAATATTCCAAGTTTTCTTTCAGGACAGGACCGTGCAGCGGGCAGATGATCTGGATGTCTAGCGTCGCCGCCTTTTTCAGAAGGTTCTGCACCTGCATACCGTATTTTCCCACGATTCCGAAGTAGTAGCGGCGCGCTTCACATGCCCAGTCCTCGTCCGCGTCGAGGGCGCCGAATTTGCCGAAGCCGTCCGCGGAGAAGAGCACCTTGTCTTTTGCGTCATAGGTGACCATAACCTCGGGCCAGTGCACCATGGGCGCTGCCACAAACTGCAAAGTGTGTGTACCAAGGGAAAGGGAATCGCCCTCCTTGATGATCTGCCGCTTGTCGGCGTAGTCCGTGCCGAAAAACTGTTTCATCATGGTGAAAGCCGGCGCGGATGCCACGATCACTGTCTCCGGGTAAGCCTTGACAAACGCGTCTATGCTGGCGGAGTGGTCCGGCTCCATGTGCTGGACGATCAGGTAGTCGGGAGTGCGGCTGCCCAAAACGGTTTTCAGATTCCCAAGCCACTCCTCCTCAAAATTCGTGTCCACCGTGTCCATCACGGCGATCTTCTCGTCCATGATCACGTAGGAATTGTATGCCATGCCGTTTTCTACAATATATTGTCCCTCGAAGAGGTCGATGTCGTGGTCGTTTACGCCTATGTAATGAATGTCGTTTGTGATTTGCATTGTGAGATCTCCTTTTCGTTTGATTTTCTTACCAGAAAATTATATCATAAAATAGAAATGAGAGCGAAATATATTTGGAAAGAATTTTGGGGTGATGAGAATGACAGCGCCGATTGACTGAAAAAGAGGAACCTATCATGCAGAAGACAACTGATTTTTCACAGGGTAAGGTCTGGCGTAACATTGTCGCGCAGTCCATTCCCCTGATTCTGGCACAGCTTGTGCAGCTTTTATATAATGTGGTAGACCGCATTTACATCGGGCATCTGCCGGGAGCGGACAGCATGGCACTGACGGGGATCGGGCTGGTGTTTCCCTTAACGACCCTGATCGCGGCGCTCACCTTCCTGTTTGGGACGGGCGGCACGCCGCTTTTCTCCATTGCCAGAGGAGCGGGGCAGGAAGAGCGGGCGGGGAAAATCCTCGGTAATACGTTTTCCCTTCTGCTTGGTACATCGGTGGTGATGTTTTTTCTCTGTTATCTGTTTCGCAGGCCGGTGCTCTATCTGTTCGGCGCAAGCGATGCCTCCTATGTGTATGCTGATGCGTACCTGAAAATTTATCTGTGGGGGACGCCGTTTACCATGCTTGCTACGGGGTTAAACGGGTTTATCAATGCGCAGGGATTTCCCCGCATGGGCATGATGACGACGCTTCTGGGCGCCCTGCTGAATCTGGTTCTGGACCCGGTTTTTATTTTCTGGCTGGATATGGGTGTGGGCGGCGCGGCATTTGCCACGGTGATCAGTCAGGCGGTTTCCTGTATCTGGGTGCTTTGGTTTCTGACCGGGAAAAAGGCGCTGCTTCCCATGAAGAAGAAGGATCTGCGGGTAGATGGAAAACTGGCAAAGGAGATCATGGCGCTTGGTATGTCCGGCTTTATCATGCAGGGGACGAACTGTCTGGTGCAGGTGGTGTGCAATGCGACGCTTAAAGTTTACGGCGGCGATCTCTATGTGGGTGTGATGACGGTGATCAATTCCACAAGGGAAATTCTGGGGCTGCCGGTCAGCGGCATCACAAGCGGCGCGCAGCCGGTGCTTGGATATAACTACGGGGCGAAAGCATACGGGAGAGTCAGGCAGGGGATTCGTTTCACCGCTGCGCTGGGAATCGGGTATACGCTGTTTGCGTGGCTTCTGGTGCTCTTGACACCGCATCTGCTGCTTTCCATATTTACGGAGGACGCCGCCATGATTGAGGCGGGCGTGGGCGCCATGCGGCTGTATTTTTTCGGCTTTTTCTTTATGGCGTTTCAGTTTACGGGGCAGTCCGCGTTCACGGCGCTGGGGGATTCCCGCCACGCGATCTTTTTCTCCCTGCTTCGCAAAGCGGTGATCGTCGCGCCGCTGACGGTGCTCCTGCCGAAATTCGGATTCGGTGTGGACGGGGTATTTCTGGCGGAGCCGGTCTCCAATGCGATCGGCGGGGTGGCGTGTTTTGTGACGATGTATGTGACGCTCTACCGCAGGTTGAATTGCAGAGAAAAATCTAACCATATGGTAGAGTTTTAAAAGCAATGATGCAGGAAGAGCAAAAATGGATTGAAAATATGCAAGTTTAAGGATATAATATGCCTATTAAGCAGACATGGAGATATTAGGATTGTATTGAATAACAGAATGCAGATTTATTTTGAAAAGTATGTTATAATTTAAATATAAAGTATTTTGCGATAGAAAGCTATTGCATTTTTAATACACGAATTCCTAACTCTTGGGCATACTCTTATATTAGGAGGTGCCTATGCGAAAAGGAGGATTTAACATGTATTTAACGAAGGAGAAAAGAGAATCAAATTTATATCGAGGTTATAAACCTCAATTACCCAAACACCAAGAAGCGGAAGTTCAGGTGTATGTCTCTCAAGCAATAAGCAGAGATATCTCAAAACATATGCAGGGCGCGATTAAATCTATGTCTGGCATGATAGTTCATGGTTTAATCGAAGGAGGAGAAGGTCATGGCTGAAAATGAACAGATTGTCAAAGACAGAGAAGAGACGTCCGAGTTATCAGAAGACGGAAAAGAAATAGAGGCAGAATTGGAAGAGGTTTTAGACAGCGTTCCTCCAGAACATAGAAAGATATTAGAACGTATGATGATATCATCTGTTCAGTTGAGTAGTATTGCTTCTCCTCCTGAAGCGGTTGTGATGAAAAAGCTGACCCCGGAGCATATTTCCCAATTTTTAGAGGGTGCATCGCAGGAGATGCAGAAGAGCTATACAGAAAAGTTTCACAAAAAGTTATTTACTTTTTTATCTATGATAGTGGCAATGATTTTTTTTGTTGTGGTTATTATCTTATTGAGAGATGATACAGAAGTTATGGAAAAAGTAATATATGCAGTTGGAGGCGTCTGTGCGGGCGCATTTGGCGGTTATGGTCTTGCGAAAAGAAAATCGGACGATTAAAAAAAGTGAATACTTATAAATTGGGAATAGCGCCTTTTTATGTCAAATCGAGGCGCTATTTTACTGCCAATAGAAGCATAAACGAAAAGGAACAAAATATGAAGGAAGAATTTTGCAGAACAGAAATGCTTTTGGGTGCAGACGCGATGGACAGGCTCGCCCGCTCCAGAGTGGCAGTCTTTGGCGTGGGCGGCGTGGGCGGCTATGTATGCGAGGCGCTTGCGCGCAGCGGCGTGGGCGCCCTTGATCTGATCGACAAGGACAAGGTGGCGGTGTCGAATATCAACCGGCAGATTATCGCCACGCGCGAAACGGTTGGCAGGGAGAAAACGGATGTGATGCGGGAGCGGATTCTCTCCATCAACCCGGAGGCGCGGGTGCGGGTTTACCCCTGCTTTTTTCTGCCGGAAAATGCGGACACATTTCCCTTTGCTGAGTATGATTATGTGGTGGACGCGGTGGACACCGTGACGGCGAAGATCGAGCTGGTGATGCGCGCGAAAGATGCGGGCGTGCCGGTCATCAGCAGCATGGGGGCGGGCAACAAGCTGGACGCCACGGCTTTTCGCGTGGCGGATATTTATGAGACAAAGGTGTGTCCTCTGGCAAGGGTGATGCGCAGGGAATTGAAGAAACGGAACGTCGAACACTTGAAGGTGGTGTACTCGGAGGAGGAACCGATCATCCCGGCGGGGGAGGATGCTTTTGCTCTGACGACGGAGCAGGGGAGCGGGAAGGCAGGAAGTTTTTCGGGTGATGGCAGAAAGAACGGGTGCGGCAGCGGGGCGGATAGAGATGCAGTGCGCCGCCAGACACCCGGCAGCGCAGCTTTCGTCCCTTCCGTGGCAGGTCTTATTATCGCAGGGGAAGTGGTGAAGGATCTGACGGGAAGATAGAAACATTATGTAAACCAATAAATCAATGCGGCATTGCTTCGTGGTTCCATCGAGCAAGGATCAGTCATTTTTTTGGCGCACTGTCTTTCATCTGCCCGGCTCCGGTGTTTGCATCCTGCGGCGGGCGGTTGTCATTCCGCCTTTTTCTCATCAGATCAAACGACCAGATCAGAAGCCAGAGCAGAATCGGCATTCCGATGGTGGCGACCAGACATCCGGCAAAAAGACGCCCGGAGTCGCCGAGGTCTAAGCAGGCCACCACGAACGCGCCGATATACATGCCGACCAGAAGGACGACGCAGACGAGCGCGGCGATCTGTTTCGGAGTTGTTTTTCTTTTCGGATTTTCCGGCTTGCTGATTTCCGACTGTTTTGTCTGTTGGGACATGTGACATTCTCCTTTTTGGTTTGTGCATGTGATAAATAGAAATCAGGTTACTGTTGCTTTTCCAGAATCCATTCCCCATTTATATATGTAAAGGTTAAATGGAAATCCGTATTTATGTAGCTGCCGACATATTCCACACAGACGCTGTCGGCGCTGACCTCAACCCATGACGGTTCAAACTGGTAACTTTTAACACCGAACTGCGGGTGTTTTTCATAGTCCTGTTTCGCATCATTTTGTGCAAGGTTATCTATCTCATTAAAATGCGCAAGGAGACGAATGAAATCTTCTTTTGAAATCGTATTTCCGCCATAAAATTCTATTTCAGTTTCGCTGTCTGTGACGATATCGGGAACTGTCTCCAGTTTCTGTATATGTTCCACCAAATCTGAAAAGTGATAGCGGTTTATCGGAAAATTTTCATCCATATGAATCTCTTCTCCCTTTATCTGAATCATAAGTAGCTGTTAAATTTATAGACTTAATTATAAAGGATGGGACTTTTATTTACAACGTATATTTATGGGCAGAAACGGATGGATCGAGCCAGACAAATGAAAGGATAGCCGCTGATTGTATTTCCATCGTGCATATGGTAGAATAAAAGCCATTGTACAGCGTTAGTGCCAGTCTGGAAAAAATGGTGAATGCTGTTGCAAAACCCGGCATGTAAATGAGCAGGAAAAAGCAATGATACGAGGAGACAGAATATGCACAAAATGACTTTAAACGGCGATAACTGGCGGATGCAGATCATAGGGGAAAAGGATATGTACGGCGTAAATGGGAAGATACTTCCCGCGAAGATTCCCGGCTCTGTCTATGGGAATCTGTTAGAGCAGGGACTGATGCCCGACCCTTACGACAGGATGAACGAGCTCACCGCGCTTCCGCTGATGGACAATGATTTTGTTTTTGAGACGGATTTTACGCTGACGGAGGAACAGCTTACGGCGGACTATCTGGTGCTTCGGTTTGAGGGGATTGACACGCTTGCGAAAGTCTACCTTAATGGAAGAGTTTTGGGAGAAACGAGCAATATGCACCGGGTCTGGGAGTTTGAATTAGGGTGGATAGCACGTGCCGGGGAAAATACGCTCCGGGTGGAGATCGCTTCGCCGACCCGCTACATTGAGGAGGAGAATCGGAAGGTCTTTACGGGTGGCTCCACGGACGCCATGCGCGGGTTTCCCCATCTGCGTAAGGCGCACTGTATGTTCGGCTGGGACTGGGGTCCGAGGCTGCCCGACGCGGGGATATTCCGGGAGGTGTCAGTTTTATCCGGGGTGAAATCCAGAATCGAGCAGGTTTACATAACTCAAAACTGGGGAGCGACAGGACAAGATGAAAAGGTTAACATAAATTTGGACACGGAACACAGACAGAATGACGCGGCAGATTCGGTTGACATAAATTTTGACGTTACATGTCGTATCTTCGGGAGCATAGGCGATTACGGGAACGAAAACGAGCTGCGAGTCGCGCTTTATGACCCGGAAGGCGCGCTGGTTGCGGAGAAATCTTCCAAAAGCGGGATATTGCGCGGGCCAGAGGAGCAGGCGGAGCGTGTAGAAAATGCGGGATATGAGGACGGGGACGACTGGGACACCATCACCGTGAAAAACCCGAGACGCTGGTGGCCGAACGGTTTTGGGGAACAGCCCCTCTACCGTGCGGAGGTGACACTTTTGGACGAGGAGGGCAATGTACTTGATAAGTGGAGCCGTCGGATCGGGCTTCGCACGCTGACGGTGAATACGGAAAAGGACGAGTGGGGCGCGTGCTTTGCCCATGAGGTGAACGGTGTGAAAATCTTTGCCATGGGCGCGGACTATATACCGGAGGACAATATTTTTTCCAGAATCACGCCGGAGCGCACCCGCCGACTGTTGGAGGACGCGGTGGCGGCAAACCACAACTGCATCCGTGTGTGGGGCGGCGGTTATTACCCGGACGACTGGTTTTTTGACATCTGCGATGAACTGGGGCTGATTGTGTGGCAGGACTTCATGTTTGCCTGCGCGTCCTACGAGCTGGACGATGATTTTGAGCGCAATATCAGCGCGGAGATTCAGGATAATGTGCGCAGAATCCGCCACCATGCCTGTCTGGGGCTCTGGTGCGGCAACAACGAGATGGAGACGCAGACGCTGGACGGCGCATGGCAGCCCTCCATCAAGCAGAAGTGCGACTATATCAAGATTTTTGAATATATTATCCCGAAGATTCTGGAGGTGGAAGATCCCGGCACGTTTTACTGGCCCTCCTCTCCATCCTCGGGAGGAAACTACGACAACCCGTGGGACGAGAACCGGGGAGACACCCATTACTGGGCGGTGTGGCATGGGAATAAGCCCTTTACGGATTATCGGAACTACTATTTCCGCTATATGTCCGAGTTCGGGTTCCAGTCATTCCCCTGCTTAAAGACGGTGGAGAGTTTTACCGCGCCGGAGGACCGCAATATTTTCTCCCGCGTGATGGAGATGCACCAGAGAAACGCGGCGGCAAACGGCAAGATTATGACCTATCTATCCGCAACCTATCTCTATCCGATGGATTTCGGGATGCTTTTGTACGCGTCCCAGCTTCTGCAGGCGGAGGCGATCCGCTACGGCATCGAGCATTTCCGCAGGAACCGGGGCAGATGTATGGGGGCGGTGGTCTGGCAGTTAAACGATATCTGGCCGGTGGCTTCATGGGCGAGCATCGACTACTACGGCAGATGGAAGGCGCTGCACTATGTGGAGAAGAGAGCCTTTGCGCCGGTGATGATTTCCTGTGAGGAGGTCGGCGAACTTTCCGAGAGACCGTTCTGTGTGGCACAGCCGGAACCCATTGAGAAGTCCGCGAGGCTGCATGTGGCGAACGAGACGATGGCGCAGGTGGACGGCACGGTGAGATGGAGTCTGAGGAAAGCGGACGGCGGTGTGCTTCTGGAAGGCGCGCGGGAAGTCAGCGTGGAACCGTTGTCCGGGCTGTGGCTTGAAAAAATGGATTTCTCCGATTATGACGAGTTAGAGGTTTACATAAGTTATTCCTTTGAGCAGGGCGGAGCGGTTGTTTCTGAGAACACTACGCTGTTTTCCGCACCCAAGCATTTCCGTTTCCATGATCCCAGATTGTCGTGGCGCAGGGAGGGAAACACCCTCGTTGTCAGCGCCGCGGCTTACGCGAAGAATGTGGAGATCGAGGGCGTGGACGGGGATGTGAAGCTCTCCGACAACTTCTTCGACATGAACCCGGGGGAAAAGCGGGTGGAGATCGTGGCGGGAGACGCGGCGGCGTTTACGCTTAAGTCGGTGTATCAGATAAGGTAGTTATTTGCCGGAGCGAGTCAGAAAATCAATCTCGTCTCCGGCATTGTTATATGCAAAGTTTTCACTAAGGAGACACAATTACTATGCGGAAATGCAAAAACGCGATCATTTTATCAGCCATAACGCTCATCCTGCTTCTGGCAGGCTGCGCGGGCGGTGCAATCGAAAGTCAGTCGGACAATGCTGCCGTCTCGGATACGGACGAAACTGAAAATGGCATGGCGGGGACAGAGGGGAATGCCGCTGCGGGGGAGCCGGAAAATTGTGCGCTGCCGGATGAAAGGACAGAGCAGACGGAGGAGAATGCGGTGCAGGAAGCCGGTTTCCCGGGAGAAGGCGCGGAGCAGGTGGACCGTGGGCAGGAAGTGAACGCCGCGCAGGGGGATCAGGATACAGACGCGGAGCTGGAAGAAAAACCGGAACAGGGCGGCACCGAAACGGATGACACGCCGAAAGAAGCGCCGCGGTTACCAGAGACAGGCGGACAGCTTATGGATTTCGTGCCGGACGGCTGGGAGCTTTTTGACAGCGTGGAACTGGATTTCAACGAGGACGGCATTTCCGATTATGTGGGCGTGCTGCAGGCGGTGATGGAAGATGAGGAGGTTCAGACATATCTTCTGGAATATCCCCGGGTTCTGTTTGCCATAGTGAGCGAGGGGAAAGCGGGGTATCGTCTGGATTTTCAAGATATGAATGTCATACGCAAAAGGGACGAAGGGGGCGTCTACGGGGATCCCTATCAGCCGTTGACCGCGGAGGGGACCTCTTTTACCACGCACACTTACGGCGGCAGCGCGTGGAGATGGTGGGAGGACTATACCTACTCCTACCGAGAGGGGACTTGGTGGCTCACATCGTCGGAGGAAGCTTACGGGTATGGTGATTATATTACGGATTACGAGAAGAACGACTGGGAAAGCGGCGTAGGAATCAGAAAAGAGAGAAGTGATTCCCGGGGACCTATGGAGGAAAACTTTGCGCTTTCGGAAAACGGTGGCTGGGAGTCGGTCGGATATGATCTGGAATACGAGGTGCCGCTGGATGCGCAGATGACGCTGGAGCAGGCGGGAAAACGCTGGTGGCTTGCGCCCGACCGTGTGACGGACTGGGAAGTGAAGGAAAAGATAATTGCGGCGGATGTGACGGACCCGGAGGCTATGACAGAGCTTCCCGGTGAGGCGTATATTTATTATAATGATGAGAACCGCGTCCTTTATATCTGCCATTCCGGCGCAGGGACAGACAGGGATTTTTATTATCTTGTCATGTATGACTTGCAGGATCAGATATTGTCTGTGCTGGCACAGGAGGAATCTGAAATTCAATATCCGAAGTTTTATGATGGGAAAATCTACTATACGACTGAGACCGTGGAGGACGTCACATATAGGACGGAGGAGGACGGAAAAGAACAGATCACAAAAGAGGCGGATGCCGTCGGCGTTAGGCTGAACAGAATGGAGCCTGACGGGACGGGAAAAGAAGTGATCTTTGCATACCGCTGTCTGGAAACTGTGCCGGAAATCATGGAGAGCAGGCTCCCCAATGTGTCGATGCCCTATGAGCTGAACGGGGGCGAGATTGTGGCGGAGGTGCATGTGGGTGGGGAACCCCATCCGTTCTATCGGATGAAAACCGATGGCAGCGGGCAGGAGAGGATCGGGCAGGTGCCGAAGTAAACTTGAAAGTTTCTATTGCAAACCCACCTTATAAGCATTATAATAATTGTACAAAAAGCGCTCCGTAAAGCAAACGGTTCGCCTTGATTTTTAGTTACTTATAAAAAAGCAACCATTATCCTTGGTCGGGGCGGTTGCTTTTTTGATTTCCTCTATTCTTGCGGTTTTCCGTACCCCTCAGAGAGCAGAATCTTCCGAAGATATAATATAAGGCTTGATAAAAGTCAGCTCATGGGGCGCCTCGGGGTGATTGATGCGGAACAGAAGCTGCAGCGCCAGCCGTTTGCCAAGCAGCCCGGTAGGAACGTTTGCGGTGATGATACGGCCGCGGACATTCGGGTATTCGTCCGTGTTGTCAAACCCTGTCAGCGTGACGGGGTGCGGGGGCTTCTGCGGAGTTTCATCCATGTACTGCTGCACAAAGCTTGCTACATAGTCGCTGGCGCAGACAAAGGCGGTCGGCCATTCGGACAGGGAATCCAGAAACCGGTGAATCTCCCTCTTATAGGAAAAGACGTCAATACTCTGAATCATTAAGTATTCCGTGCGGATGGGGAGTTTGTAACGGTCCATGCTGTCGCGGTAGCCTAGATAGCGTTCCTTGTTTGTCTGGGCATAATTGATATCGCCGATAAATCCGATCTCCCGGTGTCCGTCCGTTATGAGCAGTTCCGTGATCTCCGCCTCCGTGCGGTAGCCCTCGATCAAAAGCAGGTCTCCGTCCAGTTTCCTGTCGGTCAGCGTGGGGATGGTGTCGAGAAAAACCTTCGGACCGGGCAGCTCGTTCACCATGCCGAGGATAACGGGGTCATACACGTTCACTACGGCAATGCACTCCACACTTTCCTTGGAGAGGATGGAGGGGAGGGTGAAATCCTTCGTAAACGAGGAGGGAACGTAAATATACATGAGATTGATGTTGTATTCGGAAAGCTCCTGCGCCATGCGGTGGATGATCCCCGTCCAGAAGGAGGCGGAGTCGGGTCTTGAGACGATCAGCGCCACCGTATGTTCGGTGTACATGCCGGCGCTGACTGCCTGCGTGGGAAGCTTGGCATATCCCAGCTCCCTTGCCTTGTCAAAAATCATATCTTTTAGCGAGTCGGACACACCGGCCTGGTTGTTAAACGCTTTGCTGACGGTGACTCTGGAAATGTCCAGAGCGTCCGCAATGTCTTTCATCGTAACTTTTTCCATAGAAACCCCTTCCGCAAAAAAATTGAATTACTTTTAGTATAGCACAGTGAAAAAGAAAAAACAATTCGTCTGTTTACAAATGTTAATTCCAAATGTGATTTTGAAAAGCGGAAATCCGTATATTGATGTTTGGTGATGTTTATATTTGTAAATATAGAAATTTCTGTGTAGTGCGTAAAATAAGCAATAACAGAGAAAGATGCACAAAAAATGAATCAAGTTTATAAAAATGATAACAATTTTGTATATTCGTGTTGACATATATTAAAAGAAATGTTAATCTAATGTTAACAAAAATAAAGAAAATATAAACAAAGGAGGTTAAACTAATGAAAAGGAATGAGATGTCAGGCGGAGAAAAAGCGCGCATCAAAAAGCCCCGGAAAAAGCGCTGGTCCAGAGACGACACGGAACTGTTTCTGCTGTCCCTGCCTACCCTGCTGTGGTTTCTGATCTTTTCCTATCTGCCGATGTTCGGTGTGATCATTGCCTTTAAGGTATATAAGCTGTCGCCCGGCGGACACGGATTTATCTATAATCTGTTGCACAGTGAATGGGCGGGATTCGGGAACTTCAGCTATTTCTTCACATCCAACTCGTTCACCATGCTCCTTCGCAACACGATTCTCTACAACATTGCGTTCATCATTATCAGCGCAAGCGTTGCGGTGGGCGGGGCGCTGATGCTGAGCAGTATGCGAAATAAGAAGGCGTCCAAGGTGTACCAGACGATGATGTTTCTGCCCTATTTCATGTCGTGGGTGGTGATCAGCTATTTCGTGTACGCGCTGCTGACGCCGGAGAGAGGCTACATCAACGGCATCATAACAGCCATGGGCGGACAGCCGGTCATGTGGTATCAGGAGAGTAAGTACTGGCCGTTTATTCTCATCTTCTTGAACACATGGAAGGGCATGGGGTACGGTATGGTGCTCTATCTGGCGAGCATTACAGGCATAGATCCTTCCCTTTATGAGGCGGCGGTGATGGACGGCGCGACGAAGGCGCAGCAGGCGAGACACATTACGCTTCCCGCGATCAAGCCGGTGTTTATTATGATGCTGATTCTGGATTGCGGAAAGATTTTCAATTCCGATTTCGGACTGTTCTATCAGGTGACGGGACAGCTCCCGGCGTCGCTCTACACGACGGCGTCCACATTTGACACTTACATATACAATGCCATCCAGTCCTCGGCGCCGATCGGACAGACGGCGGCAGCGTCGTTCTTCCAGGCGATCTGCAGCTGCGGGACGATCCTTCTCGCCAACTGGATCGTGAGCAAAATCGACAATGAGAACAGGATTATATAGAAGGAGGTGGGAAACGTGAGTAAAAAGGATAAAAGCGGTCAGTCGCTGAACCAGATCAAGACATCGACGAACGTCGTATTCAACCTCGTGTTTCTGATACTGGCAGTTATGTGCGTCATTCCGCTGCTGTTTGTTTTCTCGATATCCATCACGGACGAGGAGGTGCTGCGCATCAACGGATACCAGCTGGTGCCGCAGGTGTTGTCTGCTTCCGCCTATGAGTTCCTGTGGAATGAGCGGCTGACGATTTTGCGGGCGGCATTCATGTCCATGCTGGTGACTGTGGTCGGTACGATGCTTTCCATAGCACTGAACACGTCTATGGGATATGTGGTATCCAGACGTAACTTTAAATTGAAGAAAATTTATACATGGATGCTTTTCATACCGATGGTATTTAACGGCGGTATGCTTGCCAGCTATGTGGTTGTGAACAATATTCTGAAACTGAATAACAACATATGGGCGCTGATCCTGCCTCTGGCATGTTCGGCATTCAGCGTGACCATCTGCCGTACCTTTTTCAGGACGACGGTGCCGGATTCCATCATAGAGTCCGCGAAGATTGACGGCGCGGGGCAGTTCCGCATCTGGTCGCAGATCGTGCTGCCGATCTCCAAGCCGGTGATGGCGACCATCGGTATGTTTGCGGCATTCGGCTACTGGAACGACTGGTTCCAGGCATCCCTGTACATTCAGGACACGAAAAAGCAGACGCTGCAGTCCCTGCTGAACCAGATGCAGAAGAACATTGAGTATATCGCGAACAATCCTTACGGCGGGCTGTCCCTGCAGGAGTATAAGCTGAGTATGCCGACGGAGAGTGTGCGTATGGCGATCGCAATCGTGATCATCGTGCCCATCGCGTGCACTTACCCGTTCTTCCAGAAATACTTTATCTCGGGACTGACTGTTGGTTCGGTCAAAGAATAACGCGAAAAGTAAGGTTTTGAAAAGTGGAGATTCGGAAAATAACACAAAAAAGGAGAGGAAAGATTGAAAATTAAAATTTTCAATCGCGAGATTTGTGCCTGCGCGTTGCCTGACACAAACTCGTTATGCGCAAAGAGCAGCGCAGAAATGGAGGAAAAAATGATGAAGTGGAAAAGAATGGCGGCGCTTGGCGCGGCAGTTATGATGGTTGTGGGGACGCTTGCGGGCTGCGGCGGCAGCGGCGATGCAGGAGGAGAGGACGGGATCGTCCATCTGAAGTGGGTGACCATCGGCAACGGGATGCCCACCAACTATGACAGCTGGATCGCAAAGGTAAACGAGTACATCGAGCCGGAAATCGGTGTCAATCTGGAGATGGAAGTCATTCCGTGGGGCGACTGGGATAAGCGCCGCAGCATTATCGTGAGCATCAACGAACCTTTTGATATGATTTTCGGTACGGGGAATAATTATATTGCTGACATCAATCTTGGCGCATGTTACGATATTACTGACATGATTGACGCCAACATGCCGGGGCTTAAGGAACTGATGCCGGATAAGTATTGGGACGGCGTGAAGGTGAAGGACAGGATTTACGGCATTCCTACCTATAAAGACAGCTCTATCACCAACTACGCGGTGTGGGATAAGGAACTGGTGGATGAGTACAATCTGGATCTGGCGTCCCTGACGGAGATCGAGTCCCTGACGGAAATTTTCGAGACGTTGAAGGCGGATAAGAACGACTACCCGGTTTATGTTAAGAATGACGGCGTATACTATATTTTTGACGTGTACGATCAGCTCGGGGCAGGAACCCAGATTCTCGGCGTGAGATACGACGATGCGGACGCGAAGGTATGCTTTACGCTGGAGGAGCCGGAGATCTATTCCGCGCTGGAGACGCTCCACGACTGGTACCAGAAGGGCATCATCAACCCCGACGCATCCACCTTGTCGGAGGCGCGCGTCTACAACATGTGGCGTGTGGCGCAGGGCTGGGAGAGCGCAGGCGTCACGGCGTGGGGACCGCAGATGGGCAAGGAAGTGGCGGTGCAGAAGATCGGTGATACGATTCTGTCCAACGAGACCGTGCGCGGATCGTTAAATATGGTTTCCGTCAACACGAAGTACCCGGAGAAATGCCTGCAGCTTCTCGACAAGGTCAATACGGACACCAAGCTGCGCGATATGTTCTTCTACGGGGAAGAGGGCGTGAACTTTAACTATACGGAGGACGGCAGGGTGCACAAGATCAACAACGAGTGGGCGATGGCAGGATACACGCAGGGCACGTTCTTTACGGTGACGTTGGAGGACACGAACGAGACTAACCAGTGGGATGAGGTCAAAGCCTTGAACGAGGCGGCGGTGTCTTCCGTGATGCTGGGCTTCACCTTCGATTCCACGGAAGTTTCGGATAAGCTGGCGAACTGCCGTGAGATATGGATGCGTTACCGCAGCGAGGTGATGACCGGCGTGCGCGACCCGAAAGACACGATACCCGAGATCAAGGCGGAGCTGATGAAAGCCGGATGGCAGGAGGTCATGGACGAGGCACAGAAGCAGGTTGACGAGTTTATGGGCAAATAAAGACGAGGAGAGAGAAGACTATGGCTAAATTGACGGGCAGACATCTGCCGAATATTCCCTGGCAGGAGCCGGACGGGACGGAGAAGCTTCCGGTCTGGCGCTATAAGGAAAATCCGATCATTGACCGGTTTGCGACGAAAAATTCCAACAGTATTTTTAACAGCGCGGTAGTGCCCTTTGAGGACGGATTCGCGGGGGTGTTCCGCTGTGACAGCAGATCGATCAGCATGGATCTGTTTGCGGGATTCAGCAAGGACGGTATCCACTGGGAGATTTCCGATGAGCCGATTGCCCTGCAGGGCGCGTGCCCGGAAGTGGCGAAGCGGGATTTCCGCTATGACCCGCGCGTGTGCTTTATCGACGACAGATACTATGTGACGTGGTGCAACGGGTACAGCGGATATCCCACCATAGGGCTTGCCTATACGTTTGATTTTAAGACCTTTTACCAGAGGGAAAACGCGTTTTTGCCGTTCAACAGAAACGGGGTGCTGTTTCCGAGAAAGATCCAGGAGAAGTACTATATGCTGAGCCGTCCAAGCGATAACGGGCACACGCCTTTCGGGGATATTTTCGTGAGCGAAAGCCCGGATCTCACCTACTGGGGAAGGCACCGTCTGGTAATGGGCACCATCAAGGGCGACGAGTCCGCGTGGCAGTCCACGAAGATCGGCGCGGGCAGCGTCCCGATCGAGACGGATGAGGGGTGGCTGCTGATCTATCACGGCGTCATCAATACATGCAACGGGTTTGTCTACCGTATGGGCTGCGCCCTGCTTGACCTGGAAGAGCCGTGGAAGGTGAAGAAGCGGACGAAAAACTATATTTTAGGGCCGCACGAACTGTACGAGTGTGTGGGCGACGTGCCGAATGTGGTATTTCCCTGTGCGGCGCTTACGGATGCGGCTACCGGGAGAATCGCCATCTACTACGGGTGCGCGGACACGGTGACGGGACTGGCATTCACTACGGTGGACCGTCTGATGGATTATATGGAATAAAAAGGTGGCGTCATATGCGCGGACACGAGGACGGAAACGGGATCATGGCGGTTCCGGCAGGAAGTGTATCATAATTTTAGGAAACCGGATTAGGAGGCAGAAATGTATTTTTTAGATAAGAGAGTGAATGTCATATGCGAGGAATTGAAGAAGTTAAAGATAAAGCAGAAGTTTGACATCGGGAAATGGGAGTACAAGGAGGGAAATTACTTCCATCCCGCGGACGCGGAGGCGGACAGCGCGCCGTGGGAGACGTTTGACTGCCAGAACATGCACTGGTACGGCAAAGACCGCCACTACTGGTTTAAGACCGTCTACCGTGTGCCTGAAGCGCTTGACGGGAAAAGAATGTGGCTCCATGTGGGCACCCAGATTGATGAGTGGGACGATGCCAAGAACCCGCAGTTTCTCCTGTTCGTGAACGGGGAGGCGGTGCAGGGCATCGACATGAACCACCGTGACGTATTCCTGTCCCCGTCTGCAAAGGCGGGGGAGGAGCTGACGCTTGAGCTGCAGGCGTACAGCGGCACGTTACATACGGAATTTAACCTGATCACCCAGATGCGGGAGATCGACGACCGCATCGAGAAGCTTTACTATGATCTGTGGGTGCCGCTTGCGGCGTTTTCCAGAATGGAGGAGGATGACAAAAACCGCAAGGACATACAGGAAATCTTAAATACCACGGTCAATTTCCTCGATCTTCGGACGCCCTACTCGGATGCGTTCTACCAGACGCTGGAGGAAGCCTCCGCCTATATCGATCAGGCGCTGTATACCGACATGGCAGGATACAAGGATGTGATTGCGACCTGCATCGGCCATACGCACATCGACGTGGCATGGTGGTGGACGGTGGAACAGACGAGAGAGAAAGTGGGACGCAGCTTTGCCACGGTTCTCAAGCTGATGGAGGAATACCCGAATTATAAGTTTATGTCCAGCCAGCCCCAGCTCTACGCCTTTTTGAAGGCGCGCTACCCGGAGCTTTACGAGAAGGCGAAGGAGCGGATCAAAGAGGGCCGGTGGGAAGCGGAGGGCGGCATGTGGCTGGAAGCGGACTGCAATCTGACCTCCGGCGAGTCCCTCGTGAGACAGTTCATGCACGGCAAACGTTTCTTCAAGGAAGAGTTCGGCGTGGATAACAAGATTCTGTGGCTGCCCGATGTGTTCGGCTACTCCGGGGCGCTGCCGCAGATTATGAAAAAGTGCGGCATCGAATACTTTATGACCACGAAACTGGCGTGGAACCAGTTTAACAAGATACCTTACGACACGATGATGTGGCGCGGCATCGACGGTTCCGAGGTGCTGACCCACCTGATCACCACGCTGGGCGTCAGCCAGCCCATCAAGGATTTCTTTACGACCTACAACGGGATGCTCCACCCCGACTCGATCATGGGCGGCTGGATGCGTTATCAGAATAAGGACATCAACAACGACATTCTGGTGTCCTACGGCTACGGCGACGGCGGCGGCGGTCCCACAAGGGAGATGCTGGAGACGTCGATCCGCATGGAGAAGGGCGTCAAGGGAATCCCCACTGTGCGGCAGGAGTTCGCGCGCACCTACTTTGACGAACTGAAAGAGCGCGTGGGGGATCATAAGAGACTGCCTGTGTGGGAGGGCGAGTTCTATTTCGAGTACCACAGGGGCACACTCACATCCATGGCGAGAAACAAGCGCTCCAACAGAAAATCGGAGCTTGGCTTGATGGAGCTTGAGCTTTTGAGTGTATTGGCGGCGGAAGAGATGGCATACCCGGCAGAGGAGCTGGATGCCATGTGGAAACTGGTGCTGTTGAACCAGTTCCATGATACCCTGCCGGGGTCTGCCATCCATGAAGTGTACGAAGTGACGAAGAAGGAGTACGCACAGCTCGCAGAGCAGCTTACAGAGATGAGCGGGGAGCGTAGACGCGCCATCGCAGGCGGGGGAGAGGCGGTCACGATCTTTAACCCCATCGGAAGAGAGCGGGCAGATGTCGTCAATCTGGGCTCGTTTGAGGGCAATGCCATCACGGACGGGGAGGGCAATGTGTATCCTGTGCAGAAGACGAAGGAGGGCAGCATCGCCTTTGTGAAGGGGCTGCCGTCAAAAGGCTACCAGTCCTTTGAGGCGTTTGATACGCAGGAGACGGATAAACCGTTTTGCCTGCACGGCGACAGGGAACTGGAAACGCCGTTTTACAGCGTGAAGTTTGACGAGGGCGGCATGTTTACAGGCCTTTACGACAAGGACAACGACAGGGAGGTGATACAGCCGGGACAGCGCGCCAATCTGCTGCGGATGTACGAGGATAAGCCGATCTACTTTGATAACTGGGATATTGACATTTATTATACCGAGAAGTTCTGGGATGTGGATCAGGCAGAACGCATGGAATGGACGGAGATGGGTCCTGTGCGCGCCGTGCTGGAGATCGACAGAAAGGCGTCCAACTCTTCGTTCACACAGAAGATTATCTTTTACGCGAAGAGCCGCCGGATTGACTTTGTCACCCATGTGGACTGGAAGGAACACCAGACGCTCTTGAAGGTGCACTTCCCTGTGGCGGTGCACACGGACGAGGCGACCTTCGACATCCAGTTCGGAAGCCTGACGAGAAAGACCCACCAGAATACAAGCTGGGATGTGGCGCGTTTCGAGAGCTGCGGGCAGAAGTGGATGGATCTGTCGGAAGGGCACTACGGGGTTTCCCTGTTAAACGACTGCAAGTACGGCCACTCCGTGAAGGACTCCAACATGGCGCTGACCCTCATTAAGTCCGGCACGGAACCGAACCCGGTGGCGGATCAGGAGGAGCACGATTTCACTTACGCGATCTACCCCCACGCGGAAGGGTGGCGTACAGCCGGCACCGTGGACGAGGCGTATAAGCTGAACCAGCCGCTGACGGCGCTGACGGGCACACAGGGCGGGAAGCATTTTTCCTACGCGTCTGTGGCGCACAGCAATGTGGTCATAGAGACCATCAAACAGGCGGAGGACGGCGATGGCGTTGTGATCCGCATGTACGAGTCGGAAAACGCCTACACGAAGACGAAGCTGACGGTAAATATAGCGTTTGAAAAGGCGTATATTTGTAACCTGCTGGAGGAGACCGAGGGCGAAGCGGCGGTAACAGGCAATAGCATTGACGTTGTGCTGAAGCCTTACGAGGTTGTGACAGTGCTTTTGAAATAAATAGGGTGGATGGAAAGAATACAACCCCCGCGAAACGGATGGAAACTGTTTCGCGGGGGTTGTCTGATTTGCGGGTACTGTGCAAAATAGCCAATCTGACGTCTGCGATTTTGTATAAAACAGAGAAACGGAACCGAACGGCAGAAAATACGACACATGTCGTATCCTGTGTTGGAAAATTTGTATATAACTATAGATAAGACGAACGGGCAAGATAGTAAATGTGACGAAAGGGAACGACGGTTTCCCAGACCGGCATAGGGAAAAGGAGGAGGTGACCAATGGAATCAAAACAGGAATTGGCGCAGGTGATTGCCAGACTGGGCGGAGAGCGGCGGCAGTACCTGACCGATTTTTTTGAGAACTGCCCGGAAGAACTGGTTCAGACAATACAGTATGAAAGGGTTCCCAGAGGACGGACGATCTTGCAGGCGGGCATGAACTGCGGATATGTATGGGGCATCCTGAACGGCGAGATCAGCGTGACGGACATCCAGATGCTGGGCAATGCGTACAGCTTTGTGGAAGGCGCAGGATTCAGCAGTATCATCATCGGGGACTTTGAGCCTTTTGCCGGGATCGCGGAATTTCGGAATACAATCTACGCCGTAACGGACTGTGAGGCGTTAAAGATTCCGACTGCCGACTACATGCGATGGATGGGACAGGACGGCGGGGCGCTCTTCATGCGGGCGCAGAATTTTGCAAAAACGCTGGCGCAGGAGATCTCCAATGAGCGGAAATACCTGCTCTTAAACGGCAGAGACCGTCTGGTGCTGTACCTGTCACAGGCATACGAGAAATGGGACGGCACGGGAGAGTATGTCTTGAAAAAGACGCAGACCCAGCTTGCGCAGCGCATCGGAATGAATGTGCGGACGGTACAGAGAAGCATACAGAAACTGGAGGCGGACGGGCTCGTATCCTGTCAGAGCAGCAGACTGCGCGTTTCCAAAGAGCAGTACGGGAAGCTGAAGGAATACCGGGAGGAGAAGCTTCTTCACTAGAACGGATGCAGCCGGTATGAAATGTGCCGGGAATCCGGGGAAAAAAGAAACCAGAAACGAAACCAGAAACGAAACCAGAAACGAAACCAAAAACAAAATTAAAAACAGAAACGGACAATGGAAGGAGAGACAAATTATGGGCAAAACACCTACACCACACATCGGAGCAGCAAAGGAACAGATCGCGAAAACGGTACTGATGCCGGGAGACCCGCTGCGGGCAAAATTCATCGCGGAAAACTTCCTCACGGATTTCGAGTGTGTGAACACAGTCAGAAACATGCTGGCATTCACCGGGAACTATCAGGGAAAAAGGGTGACGGTCGCAGGGGGCGGCATGGGCATCCCGTCCGTGGGCATTTACACCTACGAGCTGTTCCACTTTTACGAGGTAGAGCAAATCATCCGCATCGGCACGGCGGGGACATTGAGCGACAGGGTAAATCTGCGCGACGTGGTCATCGGCGTGGGGGCGAGCACAGATTCCGCCTATGCCGCACAGTACAACCTGCCCGGCACCTTCGCGCCCATCGCGGACTTTGATCTGGCGAGAAAAGCGGTGGAGACAGGGGAGCGGCTCGGCATCAGGACGGCGGCAGGCAACATCCTCTCCTCCGATATCTTTTACAATGACGACGAGGACGCGCTTCGCAAGTGGGCGAAGATGGGCATTCTCGCCACGGAAATGGAGGCGGCGGCTCTTTATATGAACGCGGCACGTGCCGGCAAAAGAGCGCTCTGTATGCTGACGATTTCCGACGCGCCTTTCAGGGGGGAATCGCTTTCCGTGGAAGACCGGCAGACAGGCTTTACGGATATGATGAAGATTGCGCTGGAGATAGCGTAGAGAGAAAGCAGGTGGGCAGATGAAAAAGTGGAAAAAGGTGATGCCGGCAGTCCTGATGGCAGGTATGCTTGCGGGCTGCGGCGTGGCTGAAAAAGATGATTCGGTTTACAGAGTGTCCATGGTGGCGGGAACGGGCGGTGTCAATGACCAGTCCTTCAATCAGGTGTCATGGGAGGGGCTGCAGAGTTTCGGGGCGCACACGGGGGCGGATGTGAGGGTGTTGGAGTCCAAGCAGGCGTCAGACTACCTGACCAATATCGACAGGGCGACGGACACTTACAGCGATCTCGTGTGGGCGCTGGGCTACTCGCAGGCGGACGCCATGCTGACCATCGCGAAAATGAATCCCGATATCAATTTTGCCATCGTGGACTATGCCTTTGACGAGAGTCCGCAAAACTGTACGGGCGTCGTATTCCGGGCGCAGGAATCGTCCTTTCTGGTGGGGTACATAGCGGGGCTTACCACGAAAACCGATAAAGTGGGCTACGTGGGACCGATGAAGAGCTTTTTGAACGACCAGTTCCAGTATGGATACATGGGCGGCGTGGCATATGCGGGGCATGTGCTGGGGCGTCAGATCGAGGTGCAGTCGCAGTTTACGGAGAGCTATACCGATGCGGCGAAGGCGAAGGCGATCTCCAACAAGATGTACTCCAACGGCTGTGACATTATTTTCCATTCGGCGGGAGGCGCGGGTTACGGTGTGATCGAGTCGGCGAAGGAGAACGGAAAACTCGTCATAGGCGTGGACACGGACCAGTCTTATCTGGCGCCGGACAACGTGCTGACTTCCGGCATGAAGAACACAAACATTGCGGTGGAACTTGTGTCTACCATGGCGATGGAGGGTGAGAAGATCGGCGGCAACACCTATAGCTACGGGCTGAAGGAGGGATGCGTGGGCATTCCCGAGGAGAATAAGATCATGGATCCGGCGGTCTACGAGCAGGCGATGGCGCTGCAGCAGATGATTATCGACGAGGAACTGACCCCTCCGGTTTCGGAGGAGACATACCAATCCTTTGTGGAAGGGCTGGGGAAATAGGAGAGAAGGACATATGGAAATAAGAAAAGACTATGCGGTTCAGATGCGTGATATCACGATAAAATTCGGCTCCTATACGGCATTGGACCGGGTGCAGCTTGATGTGAAGAAAGGCTCTATCCATGCGGTCTTAGGAGAGAACGGCGCGGGCAAGACCACGCTGATGAACATTTTATACGGGCTGTATCAGGCGAACGGGGGAGACATTTATCTGTACGGGGAAAAAGTGGAGATGAAAAATCCCAATGTGGCGATTGCCCACGGGATCGGCATGGTGCATCAGCATTTCATGCTGGTGGACAATTTCACGGTGACGCAGAACATCATTCTCGGGCAGGAGACAACGAGGGCAGGGGGCGTGGTGGATCTGAAGAAAGCCCGGGAGGAAGTCATGGGAATCGTGAAAAAATACGGGCTTGAGGTGGACCCGGATGCGTACATTTCGGATATATCCGTCGGTATGCAGCAGAGGGTGGAAATCCTGAAGGCGCTGTACCGGGGCGTTGACATCCTGATTCTGGACGAACCCACGGCGGTGCTGACCCCGCAGGAGATCGGCGATCTGATCGACATCATGCACAAACTGGTGGACGACGGGAAAACCATTATCATCATCACCCACAAACTCAAGGAGATCAAGGCGTCCGCGGACTACTGCAGCATCATCCGCAGGGGAAAGTACATCGACACGGTGGAGGTTTCCAAGGTGTCGCAGGAAGAACTGGCGGATATGATGGTGGGGCATCGTGTGAAACTGGTGGTGGATAAGGAGGAGGCGAAGCCCGGCGACGTGGTGTTCGAGGTAAACGGGCTGTCAGCGAAGGACAACAGAGGCGTGTACGTGCTCAAAAACCTGTCCATGCAGGTGAGACGCGGCGAGATCTTCGGCATCGCCGGGATCGACGGCAACGGGCAGAAGGAGCTGGTGGAGGCAATCACCAATCTGATCCGTGTGGAGAGCGGAACGATCCGCATAAACGGAAAGAACATAGAGAACAGAACTACAAGGGAAACCATGGATGCCGGCATTTCCACCATCCATGAGGACCGCCAGAAGCGCGGGCTGGTGCTGGATTTCTCGGTGGAGGACAATGCGGTGTTAGATACCTACATGAAGGAGCCGTTTTCCAGAAAGAGCATTTTAAACAGAAAAGAAATCCGTAAATTTGCCTCCGGGCTTTTGAAAGATTATGATGTGCGTCCCGATTCCTGCGAGGAGCTGGCGATCAGAGGACTTTCCGGCGGCAACCAGCAGAAAGTGATTATCGGCAGGGAGATTGCCAACAATCCCGATCTTCTGATCGCGGTGCAGCCTACCAGAGGACTTGACGTGGGAGCCATCGAGTATGTGCACAAGATGCTTGTCAGGGAGCGGGATAAGGGCAAGGCAGTTCTTCTCATCTCTCTGGAGTTAGACGAAGTGATGAACGTTTCCGATACCATCGGGGTCATTTACGACGGCGCCATCCGCTGCACCTTTAAGCAGGGAGAGGTAGACGAGAGGACGATCGGATTAATTATGGCAGGAGGAACATTAGATGGAAAAAACAGTTAAATTTTTTAAGAAACCGATTACCGCCACCCTGATTGCCATATTCTGCGGATTTCTGGTGGCTACGGTCATTCTGGCGGTTTCGGGATACAATCCCTTTGAGGCGTTTGGCGCGCTGCTGGGCGGTATATTCGGGAGACCGAAGTATGTCTCCAACGTGATCATCAAGAGCACGCCCATCATTTTGACAGGTGTCAGCGTTGCCTTTGCCTACAAGATGGGGCTTTTTAACATCGGTGCGGAGGGGCAGTTCATCGTGGGCGCGGTGGCGGCAAACGTGGTGGGAATCGTCTGTGATTTTCCGGCTGTCATTGAGGTGCCGCTGGTGCTTCTCGCCGGTGTGGCGGCAGGCGCGCTCTACGGCGGGATCGCCGGATGGCTGAAGGCAAAGTACAATATCAACGAGGTCATTGTAGGTATCATGTTAAACTGGATGGCGCTCTATTTTTCCAACTTTGTGTGCAACGTGGAGCGGTTCCACAAGCCGGAATCGGACGGCGCTTATGCGATCCATGAATCGGGATTCATCTCCTTTTTCACAAACTGGAAGACCACGGAAGCGGCGGCGGAATTTGTACAGGCGCATCCCTTTATCGGCGATATCCTGCGGACGGATGCAAACGCGGGTATCCTGATCGCCATCGCCCTGACCTTCGCAGTCTCCTTCCTGCTCTACAAGACCACGAAGGGATACGAGCTTCGCGCTGTGGGAAGCAACAGGGACGCGGCGGAGTTCGCGGGCATCGACGTGGGAAAAAACATGGTGCAGACCATGCTGATCGCGGGGGCGCTGTCCGGCATCGCGGCGGCGATCGCCATAGCAGGCAACAATCCCCACGGGATTACCCAGCTCTCCGCGTTTGAGTCAAACGGCTTGAACGGACTCTCCGTGGCATTCATAGCGGGCGGCTCCCCCATTGGCTGTATTTTCGCGGGGCTCCTGTTCGGCGCGCTTCTGTACGGCGGACAGTCCATCCAGTATGTGGTAGGCGCGCCCTCGGAGATCATCAGCATTCTGATCGGCACCATCGTATTTTTGATCGCGCTCAAGGATATGGTGCCCGTACTTATTGATAAAATGGGGAAAAGAGGTGTAAAATGATGATAAATACAATTACGTTGTTACTCGGTGTCACGCTGCTGTATTCCACGCCTATGATCTTCGGCGCGCTGGGCGGTGTGTTGTCGGAGCGTTCCGGCGTCATCAACATCGGCATAGAGGGCATGATGACCTTCGGCGCATTCGCCGGTGCCGCGGCGGGATACTACAGCGGCAACCCATGGATCGGCGTGCTGTGCGCGGCGCTTGCAGGCGGGGTTCTCGCGCTGCTTCACGCGGTGGCGGCGATCACCTGTCAGGCGGACCAGACCATAAGCGGTGTGGCGATCAACCTGCTCGGTCCGGCGCTTGCGGTTTTCTTCTGCCGGCTTGCCTTTGACGGATCGACCATGTCCTACCCTGTGGCGAACAAACTACCAAAGATATTCGGGAGCGGTGCGGAAGGCATCTGGGCAAACCTGAATGTGGATATCATGGTGGTGGTGGCATTGTTGTTCGCGGTTGCCATGTGGTTTGTGCTTTACCGCACGAAATGGGGGATGCGGATTCTGGCGGTGGGCGAGAATCCCGCGGCGGCGGATACGCTCGGTATCAACGTGTACAAAACCCGCTATGCCTGTGTGATTTTGTCCGGCATTCTGGCAGGAATCGGCGGCGCCACGGTAACGCTTGGCATTGTGGCGCAGTTTACCCAGACATCCATCGCCGGACAGGGATTTATTGCGCTGGCTGCGGTAATTTTCGGTAAGTGGAAACCCATGGGCGCATACCGTGCCTGCCTGATCTTCGGATTTTCACAGGCGCTGACGGTGGTGCTTGGCGGCGGCGCGATCGCTGTTCCCACGGAGATTCTGGCGATGCTGCCTTATGTGCTGACCATTGTGATTTTGATTCTCTTCGTCGGCAAGTCCGTTGCGCCCAAGGCGGACGGCGTGCCCTATGTGAAGGGGAGAAGATAGAACGGCGTAAAAGGATGTCATTTGATTGTAATTCCCGCGGGATCATACGAAAGATATCCTGCGGGAAGGAAAGAGGTAGAGCATGAGCAAATTTAAGAGAATATTTACGATTGTGATTGATTCGCTGGGCGTGGGTGCGCTGCCGGACGCGGCGGCATACGGCGATGCGGGGACGGATACGCTGGGACACATTGCGGAAAACACCGATCCCTTCCACATCCCCAATCTGCAGAAGCTCGGCATGGCAAATCTCCATCCCCTCAAAGGGGTGGAGCCTGTGGAAAAGCCCCTCGCGTACTTTGCGAAACTGAGCGAGGCGAGCGCGGGCAAGGATACCATGACGGGACACTGGGAGATGATGGGGCTGCATGTCACCACGCCATTCCAGACCTTTACGGAGACGGGATTTCCCAAGGAACTCATCGACGAACTGTCCAAAAGAACCGGGCGCACCATCATCGGCAACAAGAGTGCCAGCGGAACGGAGATTCTGGAGGAGCTGGCAGAGGAGGAGATTGCCACAGGCCATATGATCGTGTACACGTCGGCGGACTCCGTGCTGCAGATCTGCGGCAACGAAGAGACCTTCGGGCTTGACGAGCTGTACCGCTGCTGCGAGATCGCAAGGGAGCTCACCATGCGGGACGAGTGGAAAGTTGGCAGGGTCATTGCCAGACCTTATGTGGGAAAGAAGCGCGGCGAGTTTAAGCGCACAAGCAACCGCCATGACTACGCGTTAAAGCCCTTCGGGAAGACGGCGCTTAACGCCTTGAAGGACGCCGGGCTGTCCGTTATCTCCGTGGGCAAGATATTTGATATTTTTGACGGGGAAGGGCTGACTGAGTCCAACAAGTCCAAGAGCTCCGTGCACGGCATGGAACAGACCATCGAGATCGCGAAGAGGGACTTTGAGGGGTTGTGTTATGTAAACCTTGTGGACTTTGACGCCCTCTGGGGACACCGCAGGGATGTGGCAGGCTACGCCAAGGAACTTGAGAAATTTGACGAGAAGTTAGGGGAGCTTCTGCCGCTTCTCAGGGAGGATGATCTGCTGATCCTCACGGCGGACCACGGGAACGACCCGACCCATACGGGGACGGACCACACAAGGGAGCGGGTGCCGTTTCTGGCGTACTCCCCCTCCATGCAGGGAGCGGGCAGACTGCCCGACGGGGAATGCTTTGCGCTGATCGGCGCCACCATCGCGGACAATTTCGGCATCCGGATGCCGGAGGGGACGATCGGGAAGTCGGTACTTGGGGAACTGAAGTAGGAGAAATGAAAGATATCATAAAAATGTAGAAAGAGGTGCGTTATGGATAAGAAAGAAATTTTGAAGAAGGTAGACCACACCCTGCTGGCGCAGACTGCCACATGGGAGGAGATCAAGGCGATTCTGGACGCGGGCATACAGTATGAGACGGCGTCCGCATGTATCCCGGCTTCCTATGTAAAGCGGGCGGCGGACTATGTGCAGGGAAAACTGCCCATCTGTACCGTGATCGGGTTCCCCAACGGCTACAGCACCACGGCGGTGAAGGTGTTCGAGACGAAGGACGCCGTGGAAAACGGCGCGGCGGAGATCGACATGGTGATCAACATCGGGCTTGTGAAGGACGGTCTCTATGACGAGGTGGAAGAGGAGATCCGCAAGGTGCATGAGGCGTGTGACGGCAGGATCTTAAAAGTGATTATTGAGACCTGTCTGCTGACGGAAGAGGAAAAGATAAAGATGTGCGAGATCGTCACGAGATCGGGGGCGGAGTACATAAAGACCTCCACCGGGTTTTCCACGGGCGGCGCCACCTTTGCGGATGTCGCCCTTATGAAAGAACATGTGGGTGAGCATGTGAAGATCAAGGCGGCTGGCGGCATCGCAGACTTTAAAGATGCGGAGGAGTTTATCCGGCTCGGCGCGGACAGGCTTGGTACAAGCAGGCTTGCGAAAGGAGTATGATGGAAATGGATACACATATGATTGTGGAGCTGATCGGTTATTTTTCGTCTCTGCTCGTGCTGGTGTCCTTCCTGATGACTTCGGTGATCAAGCTCAGGATCGTCAATTCCATTGGTGCGATCATTTTTACGGTGTATGCGACCATTATCGGGTCTTATCCCACGGCGCTTATGAATCTATGTCTGGTGGGTATTAACATGTACAATCTGTATAAGCTTTTGAAATCCCCGAAACGCTACGAGGTGATCACGGAGGAACCCGGGGCGGCGGGACTGCAATACTTTTTAAACCACTATGCCGAGGATATCAGGAACTTTTTCCCGGATTTCCATCAGGGAAAAACGGAGGCGGACGCCGCGTATATGGTCGTGCACGACACGGTTCCGGCGGGCGTACTGCTGGGAAAGAAGAAGGCAGACGGCGTGATGGAAATTGTTCTGGACTATACCACGCCGCAGTACCGCGACTGCTCGGTGGGGCGGTATCTGTACGGTGTGCTGGGCGGGCAGGGTGTCACAAAGATGTCCTTCCCGGATGCGCCGGCGGGGCATGTGGACTACCTGAAACGCGTCGGGTTCGTGGAGGAGAACGGCGTTTACGAGCGGAGGATCTGAGGGCAATGGGCGCTGCCGGCGTGAGTTTATCAGAACATCAGCGTTTCACAATGAATGGAAGCCCCCGGAACACAGGTAAAGTTCCGGGGGCTTCCTTAGGGGAGGATAAGTATTTCTTATCTTTTGCTTAGTATCATTGTTGCCTGTTTTTTTTGGGTTATACATGAAAAATATAATTTTGGATAAATTTTTTGCAGAGCGGTCGGTCTTCAGGTGATTTTAAGGAAATATAAATTTACTTTTTATAAAAAATGTTATATACTTAGTTGATAAATGCGGCGACGCATGGACGGGCAGCGGCGGTATGACAGACGAAAACGCGACCCGGAATATAGGATAAAGGTGGTACGGTACTATGGCATTATTACAACAGTGGCACGATATGGCGTATTCGGAGACAGCCAACAAAGGGGATTTGCAGAGACTCTGGTCCGACTATTTCCAGAAGGAGAAAGAAATCTATGCACAGATTCTGAAAACTCCGGACAAAGCGGTAAAGGGTACCGTCAAAGAACTGGCGGATAAATTTGAGGTGGATCTGATGACCATGACAGGCTTTCTGGATGGCATCAACGACAGCCTGAAGAAGCAAAACCCCATCGACGAGATGGAGGAGGACACGAAGGTGAGCCTCGGCTTTGACAAGGAGCTGCTCTACAAGAACATGGTGGGAGCCGGCGCAGACTGGCTTTACAATCTGGAAGAGTGGAACGAGATTTTCGACGAGGATAAGAGAAAGGCGCTTTACAGAGAGCAGAAAGAGTCCACTACCGTTCATAAGGAGAAGAAGATTTATCCCAACGATCCCTGTCCCTGCGGCAGCGGAAAGAAATATAAGAAGTGCTGCGGGAAGAATGCCTAGACTGTTGCACGGTGGAAGTTATGTAAACTATATGTCGGACATTTGCTGATAAAAGACGACAGAAAGAAAAAATTAGCACTTTACATTTAAATAGGTCTGACATAGAATGGATATAAGATTTTGGAAACAGGATACAGAATAACACGTTGACGAGAAGAGTAGGATGTGAAACGCAGCAGAGAGAAGCGCCCTGTGCTGAAAGCGCTTTTGCGGGAAACATTTGAAAACCAGCTCCGAGTGGTCCTAATACGACCCGCTGACTTACGTTACAGTCGAATGAGTGGTTCCGTTGCCGGGAAAGGCGCACGGAACAAGCGAGGTGGAACCGCGTAAACATACGTCCTCTGCACAGTCTGACTGACAGTGCAGGGGACTTTTTGCGCGAATAAGCAGAGTCAGAAAGCGGCAGAGTCAGAAAATGAATGAAGGAGGGAATACAATGACACAACTGAGAGAGACGGCAGCAGCAACTTCGCTAAAAACGGGAACAATCATGGAAATCAGTATAATGACCGTGAAGAGGACGGGAACATGTAAAACGTAACAGTGCGGCTGAAGGCGGCGCAGTAAGATATGGGAGACAGGAAAAAGAAAGCAGGACAGAGCATATCGGAACAGGATCTGTCGGAAAGGAAGGAAAGACATGAAAATTACATTGAAAGACGGTTCGTTTAAAGAGTACGCGCAGGCGATGCGCATTTACGACATTGCACTTGATATCTCCGAGGGGCTGGCACGCGCGGCGTGCGCCGGGGAAGTGGACGGAAAGGTGGAGGATCTGCGCACAGTCATCGACAGGGACTGCAGCCTTAACATTCTCACAGCGAACGACCCGGAGGGGCTTAAAGTTGTCAGACACACGGCTTCCCATGTGCTGGCGGAGGCAGTGAAGCGGCTGTTCCCGGAGGCGAAGGTGACCATCGGACCCGCCATCGAGGAAGGCTTCTACTATGATTTCGACGCCGCGCCTTTTTCCAGGGAAGATCTGGATAAGCTGGAAGCGGAGATGAAGAAGATCATCAAGGAAGGGCATAAGCTGGAGCGGTTTACCCTGCCGAGGGCTGAGGCGATCAAGTATATGGAGGAGAGAAACGAGCCTTACAAGGTAGAGCTGATTCAGGATCTGCCGGAGGATGCGGAGATTTCCTTCTACGATCAGGGCGGATTTGTGGATCTGTGCGCTGGCCCGCATCTGATGAGCACGAAAAACATCAAGGCGTACAAGCTGATTTCTTCCTCTATGGCATACTGGCGGGGCGATTCGGACAGGGCGCAGTTACAGCGTATTTACGGCACCGCTTTTGCGAAGAAGGAGGAGCTGGCGGCATATCTGGAGCATCTGGAGGATATCAAACGCCGGGATCACAACAAACTGGGCCGTGAGATGGAGCTGTTCACCACGGTGGATGTGATCGGACAGGGTCTGCCATTGCTTCTGCCCAAGGGCACGAAGATGGTGATGAAACTGCAACGCTGGATTGAGGATCTGGAGGACAAGGAGTGGGGCTATGTGCGGACGAAGACCCCGCTTATGGCAAAGAGCGACCTGTATAAAATGTCCGGCCATTGGGATCATTACAAGGAAGGCATGTTTGTGCTGGGAGACGAGGAGAAGGACAAGGAAGTGTTTGCCCTTCGTCCCATGACATGTCCTTTCCAGTATTACTGCTACAAGAATACCCAGCATTCCTACCGGGATCTGCCGATCCGCTACGGTGAGACGTCCACCCTTTTCCGCAACGAGGACTCCGGCGAGATGCACGGACTGACCCGTGTGCGCCAGTTTACCATTTCTGAGGGGCATCTGATTATGAGGCCGGATCAGATGGTGGAGGAGTTCAAGGGTTGTATCGCATTGGCGAAACATATTATGTCAACCTTGGGTCTGCTGGAAGACGTGACATGGCATCTCTCCAAGTGGGATCCTGAGAACCCGGAAAAATATATCGGTGAGCCGGAGGTGTGGAATGAGACGGAGGCGCACATCCGCGATATTCTGATTGAGCTGGAACTTCCCTTTACGGAGGATGTGGGCGAGGCGGCATTCTACGGGCCGAAGGTGGATATCAACGCGAAGAACGTGTACGGCAAAGAGGACACCATGATTACTGTTCAGTGGGATGCCCTTCTGGCGGAACAGTTTGACATGTATTACATCGACCAGAACGGCGACAAGGTACGTCCCGGCATCATCCACAGGACTTCCATGGGATGCTATGAGCGGACGCTGGCGTGGCTGATTGAGAAATATGCCGGCAAGTTCCCCACATGGCTCTGCCCCGAGCAGGTGCGTATCCTGCCCATTTCGGAGAAATATGAGGCGTATGCCGAGGAGATCAGAAAGGAGCTGGCGAGAAACGATATCGACGTGACCGCTGACAACCGCTCTGAGAAAATCGGCTTTAAGATCCGTGAGGCGAGACTTGCCAAGGTGCCTTATATGCTCGTGGTGGGCGCCCAGGAGGCGGAGGATAAGACCGTGTCCGTCAGAAGCCGTTACGCGGGCGATGAGGGCGTGAAGCCTCTGCAGGAGTTTATCGACCAGATCTGCAAGGAGATCCGCACGAAGGAGATCCGCGTAGAAGAAGAACAGGAAGATCAGAAGAAGTAAAACCTCGTGCCTGAAGGAATGGAGGCATTGAGCAGGACCAATGTCTGTGAAGACAGACAGCATGGCAACGATAAAGGGAAATGTATGGAAAAGAAACAAAAAGGTCCGGGCAGGGAGATCGCGGGATTTCTCCTGCTCGGACTCAGCCTCATCATGCTTGGCAGGAGTGTGATGCTGTGCTTTAGCAACGATATCTGGTATGATGAACTGTTCACCGTGGGACTGGCGGAACATTCCTACGGCGAACTGGTTCGCCTTACAGCGGCAGACGTGCATCCGCCGCTGTATTATTGTATTGTCAAGTTGTTTACAGACTTATGTAAACTGATTTTGCCGGGGGCGGGGACGATCATTCCGGCGAAGATTGTATCGGTACTGCCGTATTTTGTCCTGCTGTTTTACGCGGTTACCTTGATCAGAAAGCGGTTTGGCATGTTTACGGGCGGGATGTTCCTGTTCTGTGTGACGGCAATGCCGCAGCTTTCCGCCTACACGGTGGAGATGCGGATGTACGGCTGGGCGCTGCTGTTCGTGACGGCGGCGTTTCTGCACGGCTACGCACTGGCGCTTGGGGGTTCACATCTTCACGGCGCAGCTTTTGTCCTCTACGGATTAGCAGCGGCTTACACCCAGTATTTCGCCTGTGTGGCGGTTGTCATGGTTTACCTGTTTCTTCTGCCGGCATTCTGGTTTCTTGACAGACGGCGGATCAGGGAATGGTTCCTTTATGTGGCGGTATCCGTGATCTGTTATGTGCCTTGGCTGTCTGCGCTGGCGGTGCAGCTCGGCGCGGTCAGCGAGAATTACTGGATTCTGCCGCTGACATGGCGGTCCCTTGGCGGGTGTGTGAAATTTCTGATGAAGCCGGCGTTTGCCGACGACAGGGTGAACACGGTTCTGGCGGTGATTTTATTTGCCGCGTACCTTGGAATATGGTGCCGGTGGCTGCTGAAACTCTGCCGATATAGGAGAGAAAAATCAATAAGGTGCGAAATACGGAGAACGGATGCAGACGGGACAGCAGAACGCTTCTGTCTCGCCATGGCGGGCGTCGGCGTTCTGGCAGGGCTGGTTGCCTTCGGGTTTGCGGCGTCGCTTCTGATCCGTCCGGTTTTTGTGTACCGCTATATGATACCCGCGGTGGGGTGTTTCTGGCTGGGGTTTGCGCTCTGTCTGAATGAAATGTTATGTAAACCAAAAGCCGCTGCGGGCACAAGTGACGATGCCGGTACGGTTGAGGTAGAATTATGTAAACAAAATGTGGGTCGACAGACGGCGAAAGAGCGCAATACAGGTAGACATAACATAGGAAGTGACACATTTTCCCGCACAGCCGGAATCGTCGTCACGGTCCTGATCGTTATAGTCGGTCTGCGTGATTACCGTGCGTTCATGGGCGAGGAGGAATACAAAATCCGACTGATGGCGGAGACGGAAGAAGCGCTTGCCCTGATCGGTCCGCAGGACAGCGTCGTCTACAACTTTGATCAGGTGCAGGCGGTGACGGGCTATTATCTGCCGGAGACGACAGCGCGCTTTTTGTGGCAGGCGGAAGCAGAAAGGCTCATTCAGGAGATCACCTCGCCCTGCGGCACGGTGGAGACGGCGGATGCGCTGCGGAAAATGGCTGATGCCGCCGGGGAGGAAGGAACGGGGAAAAACCTCTGGTTTATCGGCAGTTTCAACAGCCGGGAGGACATCGTGGAAGAATGGCGTGACGCCGGACTTGAAGTGGAAGAAATGGGGAGTTTTTTGCTGGAACGGTACTGGTTTAATCTGTATAAAATTTCATAACGACGGAAATAATACTCCATGATGGAAATATAGAGTGTGACAGGCGGCGTTCAGGGCGCACGGGACGCGGTTTGTCAAAAGCACTGGAATGAGTGCGCAGAAAGGTGGAGTATTTGACATGGCGGAATTAAAATGTGGCGTGGAAAACTGCAGTTACAATCAGGAGAATTATTGCTGCAAGGGCGATATCATGGTGGGAGGCACTCATGCCTGCGACTGTGACGGCACCTGCTGCGAGAGTTTTTCCCAGAGACGGGATGACGCTTATGTAAGTTCGTTGGAGCACCCCTGCCGCACGATCAGCATCGACTGTGAGGCGGAAAAGTGCGTGTACAATTCCAACTATAAGTGTCATGCGGAGCATGTGGATATCAGGGGCTGCGGCGCGTGCGACTGCAGACAGACCCAGTGTGCGACCTTCCGTGAGGCGTAAACTTGCCAGTTTTGCAATTTTATATTACAATGGATGTGTTGGACGCGAGCCGTTTGGCTTGCGTCCTCTGACTATACGGGAAAGGCAAGCATGATTATGTATGAAAAAAGAATAAAATGTCTCCTTCTGGCGATATGCGGGGCAGTCCTTGTGGGATGCGGGGACGGGGAGGCTGTACATACAAGCGCGGAGCCTGCAGAGACGGTGGCAGCGCTGGCGGAGAGCGGTGAGGCTGCTGATGGAGAGCAGGAGACATCGGAATCGGGCGAGGCAGGGGCGCAAGAAGGGGCAGCAGATTCGGGAGAAGGCGCGGAACCTGTCCCCGAAGCGAATTTTATGGCGCCTGTGGAGATGGATGAAAATCTGAAGAACCAGCTTGCGGAGGAAATGCTGGAAGAAAATGAGATGGACACCTCGGTTGTGGAGAGTGCGCCCGTCACAAAGGGATGCAGTTTTACCTTGCCGGAAGCGTTTTCGGAATCGGAGGATATCGAGGGCATGTACGTGACCAGACGGTATCCGATCGACGCCTCCACCATATATTATGTGGCGCTTGGCAGGGATGTGGCGCTGCAGCTTATGACGGAGGAGACATTCAAGGCGCAGGCGGAGGAAAATTTCCGCAAGGAGTACGGGGAAGAGATCGAGGTGACGATCGACAGTTTTGAGAGCCTCCGCATTGACGGCTGCCCGGCTTTCCGCATTCTGTGCCACTATCAGGTGGGGGATACGCAGATATCCCAGCTGGAGTATGCCATCAACGCGGATAAGAGTTATGTGATTACCTATTCCCAGACTTCAGACTATGACCGTATGGAAGAGTATGAAGCGAGCGCGGAGACGATTCATCTGGAATTTTAATGACATATTCTGGAAGTTCTGATAAAACTGGTTGACAGTAGTAGCAGTAAAAATTACAATAAACATGGAAAGGCATAAAACCGGCATCAATATTGACACGAATGTGTTAATATACACCACACTTGAAAATGAAGGAGGATTTAGGAAATGAAGAAATTTTTGGCTTTAAGTTTTGCACTGGCACTTACTTTCTCTACGACGGTATGTGCGGCAGAGACTGTAGTACCTACATCAGAATATGGCAGACTTGACACGCTTGCATACTGTGCAGAGAAGTCTCTTCCCGAGTACACTTCCAATGCGGTAGCTGAGATGGACGGCGTTCGTGATCAGGCGAAGATCGCATCCGGCAGCAACATGGTTACCGAGGGCAAAGAGACCAACGCTACCTGTGTTGTGGATAAGGTAGATGTGGCGGCGATCAGATATGCACAGCAGAAGGCTGAGCAGGTTGGCGGCACCATGCTGACCGTTGTTGCGCTTTCCGCTCCCGGCGTTAACCTTGTAGACGCGCAGGTTGCCCTGAGAATCGAAGGCGTGAAGGCTGGCGATGCTGTTACCGCTTACAGAAGCGTTGAAGGCGAGTGGGTAGCGGTTACTGTTACGGCAGTAGCTGACGACAGTGTTACCATCGACTTCCCTCAGAAGGGTATCTACACATTTATTAAATAATGAATGGCACCTGACAATGACTTGATTTAAATGACAAGTGTGGATATGCGGACCGGTTTTTTTTAAGACCGGTCCGTACTATTTTTAAAACAGGACCAAATGTCTATTGACAAGGGGGATGGAAAATTTTACAATTTGTTTTGATACATACCACACTTGAAAATGAAGGAGGATTTAAGGAATGAAGAAATTTTTAGCATTAAGCTTTGCTCTGGCACTTACTTTCTCTACCACTGTATGTGCGGCAGAGACTGTAGTACCGGAGAAACAGTTCACAGAACTTGGCACACTGTCTGATACGGCTGTGAAGGCTCTTCCTGAGTACACTTCCAACGCAGTATCCGAGATGGACGGTGTTCGTGACATCCCGGCGATTGCTTCCGCAAGCAATCTGTTTACCGAGGGCAAAGAGACCAACGCTACCTGTGTTGTGGACAAGGTAGATGTGGCAGCAATCAGATATGCACAGCAGAAGGCTGAGCAGGTTGGCGGCGCTATGCTGGCAGTTGCAGAGCTTTCCGCTCCCGGCGTTAACCTTGTAGACGCACAGGTTGCACTGACTGTTGAAGGCATTGCAGCTGGCGACGCTGTTTCCGTATATAAGAGCGTTAAGGGCGAGTGGGTAGCAGTTGACGTTGTGGCAGTAGCAGAGAATACTGTTACCATCAAGTTTGATTCCAAGGGTATCTACACTGTTATCAAATAACAAATATCACTCATAATATATCAATATTAATGACAAGTGTGGACATGTGAGCCGGTCTTTCGGGACCGGCTCACAAAATGAAAAAAGCGGTTGACATGTACATGCACTGTGTGATATAGTTTCAAATGTGCGAGAGCACAGACAACCAAGCAGAGCAGACGCTCTCACCTTGCAACGATTGCAGTTCGCAAGTGTTCATAGCCCTTTTACCGTCCGCGGACGGTGTTTTTAATGGGTATTTATGGACGGGTGGATAGCTTAGGTTGTCCACTTTCTTAGTTTATATTTGTTTTCTTATGGGAGGGTAAAACAATTAGCGACTTATTTATCAATGAGCAGATCAGAGACAGAGAAGTACGGGTGATCGGTGCAGACGGGGAACAGCTCGGTGTTATGCCGACGAGAGAAGCGATGAAACTTGCGGAGGAAGCGGGAGTGGATCTGGTGAAGATCGCGCCCACGGCGAAGCCTCCTGTCTGCAAGATTGTGGACTACGGCAAGTTTAAGTATGAACAGGCGAGAAAAGACAAGGAAGCGAAGAAAAAGCAGAAGATCGTGGAGATTAAGGAGATACGCCTTTCTCCCAATATTGATACCAACGATCTGAACACGAAGGTAAACGCGGCGAGAAAGTTTATCACCAAGGGTGACAGGGTGAAGGTTACCCTGCGTTTCCGCGGCCGTGAGATGGCGCATATGAATACGAGCAAGCATATTCTGGACGACTTTGCGGAGGCACTTTCCGACATTGCGGTGATGGATAAGGCGCCGAAGGTGGAAGGCAGAAGCATGACGATGTTTTTAGCTGAGAAGCGTTAAGCGATCGGTTAAAATAAATGATATCCGGGTTGATATCTCGTAACAGGAATAAAAATACAGGAGGAACAGTAAAATGCCGAAAATGAAAACCAGCAGAGCTGCTGCAAAACGTTTCAAGGTGACCGGAACGGGTAAGTTAAAGAGAAATAAAGCGTATAAGCGCCATATCTTGACCAAGAAGACGAGAAAGACCAAGAGAAATCTCAGAAAGCCTGCGATGACCGATAAGACGAATGTAAAGAATATGAAGAAGATTCTGCCTTATCTGTAAGACAGGCGCAGACGAGGGAGTTTGAAATTTAGGAGGGAAAAGACATGGCAAGAATAAAGGGCGGCATGAACGCCAAAAAGAAACATAACAGAGTGTTAAAGCTTGCGAAAGGTTACAGAGGCGCAAGATCCAAGCAGTACAGAGTGGCGAAACAGTCCGTAATGAGAGCGCTGGCTTCATCCTATGCCGGCAGAAAAGAGAGAAAGCGTCAGTTCAGACAGCTCTGGATCGCGCGTATCAACGCGGCGGCGAGAATGAACGGTCTGTCCTACAGTAGATTTATGTATGGACTGAAGAACGCGGGCGTTGACATGAACAGAAAGATGCTTGCGGAGATGGCAGTCAATGATGCGGCAGGTTTCACTACATTGGCGGAACTTGCGAAAGCAAATCTGAAATAAGTATAAAAATGAGGGCATGGCGTATACGCCGTGTCCTCTCTTTTCATAATTATAACAGAAAACAGTTAACAGTTAACAGGAGGCAGTTATGGGAGCATTGGACGGATTACAGCCGGAACGCGTATTTCATTTTTTTGAGGAGATCAGCCGCATTCCCCACGGTTCCGGGAATACCGGGGCGGTCAGCAATTATCTGAGAGACTTTGCCGGGGAGAGAGGACTTTTTTGCAGACAGGACGAGCTGGGCAATGTCATTATCATCAAAGATGCGTCGCCCGCAAGGGAGGCGGAGCCGCCTTATATCCTGCAGGCGCATATGGACATGGTGGCGGTGAGCGCGCCGGGGGCACAGATTGACATGAAGTCCGAACCGCTCAGACTGCAGGTGCGGGACGGCAGAATCTTTGCCGAGGGCACCAGTCTCGGCGGCGACGACGGGATCGGTGTGGCGTACTGTCTGGCGCTTCTGGATGAGGAATCGCTTTCCATGCCCCGGCTGGAAGTGATACTGACGGTGGACGAGGAGACAGGCATGGAGGGCGCGACAGGCATTGACCTTTCCATGCTGCGCGGCAGACGTATGATCAATCTGGATCAGGAGGAGGAAGGCATCTTTATTACAAGCTGTGCCGGCGGCTCCAGAGTGGATGTGGAGATGCCCATGGAGAGCGGGGATGCGCCGGGAAAGGCATACCGGTTTGTGGAGTTCCGGATCACAGGTCTTGCGGGCGGCCATTCCGGCATGGAGATCGGAAAAGGGCTGGGCAATGCCAACTGGCTTCTGGGCTCCCTTCTCTGCGGGCTTTCCCTGCGCTACGATATCCGGCTGTCGCAGATGAAAGGCGGGCTTGCGGACAACGCCATTCCCCGGGAGGCGGAGGCGGCGGTTTATGTGCGCGAAGCGGACCTGCCGGAAATTTTGTCCTATGCGGAGGCGGAGGAACAGAAGATACGGGATACGCTGGGGGAAAAGGATCCCGGATTTCAACTGGAAAAAGTCTACCATGATGTCATAGTTTTCGCCCCGGCATACACAAACAAGGCAACGGCGGAGGCGCTCGACTGTATCTGCAAGCTGCCAAACGGCGTGATTGACATGAGCGGGGATGTGGAAGGACTGGTGGAGACATCGTTAAATCTGGGCGTTATGTCTGTGCAGGGAGACGGTATGCGCCTGTCCTATGCAGTCAGGAGCAGCGTGGATCAGGCGAGGGAAAATCTCTGCAGACATATGGTGGAGATTGCGGCGCGCGCCGGCGCGAAGGCGGCTGTCAGAAATGCCTATCCCGGATGGGCTTACCGCAAGGATTCGCCCCTGCGGGAACAGATGGTGCGTGTCTATGAGGAAATGTACGGGAAAAAGCCGGTGCTGGAAGCGATTCACGCTGGGTTGGAGTGCGGCATTTTGTCCGGCAAGATCCCGGGGCTTGACTGCGTCAGCATCGGTCCCGATCTGCAGAACGTGCACACGGCGGAGGAGAGTATGGATATCGAATCAGTGGGGCGTGTCTGGAATTACCTTCTGGAAGTTTTAAAACAGTGAGAACGGAATTGCTTACAGATATTGACATACACAGGATAAAATCGTAGAGTATATGTATTGGGGATTATTTTACGGAAATATATAATGCAGGGTGAAAACAGTTATGAAAGATACATTGACGGGTTTAGACCAGTACGAAGTTTTTCTGCAGAAGCTGGAGAAGGAACTGGAGCAGATCGGTGAAGACCGGATTACCATTGTATATACGGATATTAAGCATTTCAAGTATATCAATGACACCTACGGTTACAAAGTGGGTGACGCGCTGTTAAAAGATTTTGTCGCCGGTTTTATGGAACGTAAAGAGTTTATTATCTGTGCTGCCAGAGTTTACTCCGACAATTTTGTCGTGGCGGGCAGACTCTCTGCAGACGGTCCGACCAACGAAGAATTCCGTGAATTAATCCATCGGGTGAATCAGGAGCGCGAGACACAGTTCCGTGAGAAATACCTAAACAGCAGACTGCAGTTTTGTACAGGGATCAGCGTGACCGATAAAAACAGCCGCAGTCTGGACGCCGAGACCGCCGTCTCCAATGCCAATCTGGCGAGAAAAGTGGCGAAGGATATGGAGAATGACAGCTGTGTGCTCTTTGACCAGAGCATGATGGAGGGGATCAGGCGGGAAGTGGAGATCACGTCTTCCATACCAAAAGCGCTGGCGCAGAAAGAGTTCAAAGTTTATTTCCAGCCGAAGATTGACACGGATACACTGGAACTGATCGGGGCGGAGGCGCTGGTGCGCTGGCAGAAGCCGGATGGCAGCTTTGTCTACCCGGATGAGTTCATCCCGCTGATTGAGCGCAGCGGACAGGTTGTGGATGTGGATTACTATGTATATAGGGAGGTATTCAGTTTCCTTGCGAACCGTCTGAAGGAAGGGAAAAAAGTAGTGCCCGTTTCCCTGAACGTGTCCAGAGTGCACCTGCAGAAAATGCATATTCTGGAGTTTGTGAAGGGGCTGCTTGAGGAGTTTCAAATTCCCTGTTCCCTTGTGGAGTTTGAACTGACGGAGAGCATTTATCTGGACAATACGGAACAGGCGCTGGAACTGATCAAAGGTTTACATAAATTAGGAATCAAAGTGTCCATGGATGATTTCGGTTCCGGCTACTCCTCCTTAAACCTGCTCAGTAAACTGCCCATCGACATTATCAAACTGGACAGGGTTTTCCTAAAAGAGGGCGAGATGCAGGAGAGCGACAGGATCATCATCTCCTGTGTGGTGGATATGGCGAAAAAGCTGAAAATCACTTCCCTGTGCGAGGGAGTGGAAACGCAGGAGCAGAGCAATTACCTGAAGGAAGTGGGCTGCCAGATGCAGCAGGGGTTCTATTTTTCCAGACCGATTCCGCGGGAGGTTTTTGAGAATCTGATTGAGAAGTGATGGCGGAGAAAAATTCGTGAAAAAGTTCTGGAATAGGGCTTGCTTTTTTGTGTGGAATCAGATATAATGGTAAAGGTTTTTCGGGGTGTGGCTCAGGTGGTAGAGCGCTACTTTAGGGAAGTAGAGGCCGCAAGTTCAAGTCTTGTCACTCCGATAGAAAAATACCTGATAATCACGGGAGTTCGTGGTTATCAGGTTTTTTCGTTTTGTGTCACGGACAAAAATACCCCCCCTGCTATGCAGGAGGCCGCTGAAAAACATACCGTTTTTCAGATTTAAATTTCAAATACACAAAAAAATCCACCCGTTTCGATTATTTGTACCGCGGCGAAATAAAGTACCCATCTACTGCAGCTTTACCGCAGATTAAATTCGCAAGGTGAAAATAACAGTTACGAAAGTGTGCCGTTTCTTACTGCACGCTTTTTTCGTTACAGAATACAGACAGATGTGCCGATATACTGTCTGGATGACAGACAGAAGAAAAGAGGAAGCCCACCCGCTAAAGTCGGTCTTCCTCCCTTTATGAATCCAGCCATGCCCTCCTGCCTTGGCAGGACCGCCAGGCTGTACCCTCAAGACTATGATACGGTTAAACGCCCTTGATTGCAAGTTAAATAATTCGATCCTTCACATTAGAAACCTATTCCAACAGACCCTTCAGCGCGCCCCTCTGTTTTACATGGTCTGCCCTTACTGCGGTGCAAAAGGAACCTGCCGCAAAAGAGGCAGCTATGAGCGCAGCCTTGTTACCTTTTCTGATGGGAAACCGGAAGTGCTCCGCCTGCGGATCCCCCGCGTCCAGTGCCCCTGCGGAAAGTCCCACGCACTCCTGCCGGATCTTATCGTGCCTTACCTTTCTTACTCCCTCCCCATGATCCTTATGCTCCTTTCCGATTACTTCCACAGGCGGCTGACCATCCGCGGCATCTGCGAAAAATATCTGGTAAATGTCCCTCTCATCTACCGCCTGAAAAAGTGGTTCCTGCTCCATAAGAAACAGTGGCTCGGCGCCCTGCGTGACAAGGAGCTTTCTGCCCCTGCTTTCGTAGAGCGGTTACAGACGGAATCTTACTCCCAGTTCCGGGATGCCTTCTTATGCCTGACTACATACAGCTTTCTTCAGTCACACAAAAACCCGGCGGACTGTGAAAGACCCCGTTTTGTCCCCGCAGACGCCCGGCCTTTCTGCCATGACCTGTGAATCGACTCTGCAGGCTGCCTCCTTTATCATAAAGAGGACTACAAAAAAGGAGGTTCTTACCATGGATGGAAACAAAAACAACCAGATTCAGGCGGCCGGGAGTGACGCTGCCATACAGACAGCCCAGTTCCGTTTCGCGCTCATTGCCCCTCTCGTGCAGGGGCTTGTTCCCGATGGGAGCGATACGGCTTACTTCATGCGCATCACAAAGGATCCTCTTACTCTGCCTGATGGCAGATGCGTAAAGTACAGCTGGAAGACACCGCAGAAATGGCTCTACCTTTACAAGAAAGGCGGGTTCGATGCCCTCCTGCCAAAGACCCGTTCCGACAAAGGCATCCCCCGTGCACTGCCGGATACGGCGATCGAAGAGATCCTGCGCCTGAAAGAAAAATATCCGCGCCTCAATGCCACCCAGATCCATATCCGCCTTGTGCAGGACGGCTTTATCCCTGCAGGTGTCAGCGTTGATGCCGTACAGCGTTTTATAAGGAACAACGGACTGAAATCTTCCCGGGAACTGAACCACAAGGACAGGAAAGCCTTTGAGGAGGATTCCTTTGGCAGGCTCTGGCAGGCGGATACCTGCCACTTCTGTTATATCAACGATGCCGCGGACAATAAAGCCCATAAGGTCTATCTGGTTATCATCATCGACGACCATTCCCGCATGATCGTCGGCGCAGGACTGTCCTACAGCGACAATTCCTACGGTTTCCAGAAGGTGCTTAAACAGGCAGTCTCCACCTACGGCATCCCTGACAAGCTTTATACCGACAACGGCTCCCCCTACATCGATAAGCAGCTCTCCCTGATCTGCGGCTCCATCGGTACCGTTCTCCTGCACGCACCGGTAAGGGACGGCGCCGCCAAAGCCAAAGTGGAAAGGAATTTCAGGTCCATGCGTGAGAGGTTCCTCTACGGCCTTGACCTTGATCAGATCCATTCCCTGGATGAATTTGAGGCGCTCCTTAAGGATTACATCCGCACCTACAACATCGGTTACCACTCCGGGATTGGATGTGCCCCGTTTGAGAGATACCAGGCCACAAAGGAACACATAAGGCTCCCACGCTCACGGGAATGGCTGGAGGAATGTTTCTTGAACCGCGTCACCCGCAAGGTAAGGAAGGATGCCACCGTCCCCATCGACTGCAAAAGCTATGACGTCCCCATGCAGTTCATCTCCCAGAAGGTGGAGATCCGATACCTCCCCGAAGACATGGACTCTGCGTTCATCCTTTATGAAGGGGAGCATTTCCCCATCCGGGTCACGGATAAGAATGAAAACTGCCGCACAAAACGGGAGAACAGTCTCCCTGTCGATTATACGAA
>Ga0137307_100318_pt1 | contig 71128 bp, 76 predicted proteins | sample NAcewD2O_March_2_FD_97180 | JGI IMG/M metagenome (GOLD analysis project Ga0137307, IMG submission 97180) | Mouse cecal microbial communities from Vienna, Austria - N-Acetylglucosamine amended D2O_March | ecosystem: Host-associated > Mammals > Digestive system > Large intestine > Cecum | place...
AGGAGCGCCCGCAGCGTCATCATCATGGCGTGGTGGTCAGCTTCCTCCCGGTGTTCGTAGAGGTAAGCCGCAGCATCTTCCCCTGCTTTCCCTCTATTGTTTCATCAATGCTAATATGCGCTCCATTTACAATCTCTATTATTTTATCATATATTTCCTGTTCTGGTTCTTCCAAAGAAATAACGAGTAATTTTATCATATCACTTAACTCCCTCTATCAACTTCTAATCCTTTATAAAACTATCACTGAATGCCAGATATATTTAAAGCAAAACCAACAGAACATTATTTTAAGAACTGTTGGTTTCACTTATTTGCCTACATCAATGCACACTTAAGTTTCCTAAAACTTTCTTCACTTATATCGTGTTCCAACCGGCAGGCATCCTTAACTGCAGTTTCCTTAGATATGCCAGCATTAGCAAAAACTGTAAGAAAAAAATCATACCGTTCATATACTTTTTGTGCTACTAATACTCCTTTCTCAGTAAGACACAAACTGGAATCCGGGCGTTTTATCAGAAACCCTTGCTCTCTTAGCTGTTTTATTGCTACACAAACACTTGCTTTGGAAACCCCCATATATTCGGCAACATTAACCGAATGGACATTCTCAAGTTTTCTCTGCAGTACAAAAATTGTTTTTAAGTAGTCTTCTTTAGATTTTCCTAATTCCAAATCAATCTTCCCCCATTTCAATTTCTGTAGATAAAGTATGGTTTATTCTTACTGCAAAAACTATGGTAAGTATTGTAGTCAAAAGGTCGGCCATAGGCTGTACCCATACCACCCCTGTTAAGCCCATGACATGAGGCAGTACCAAGACTAAAGGAAAAAAGAAAATTCCCTGTCTGCTCAAGCTAAGCACACTTCCCACTAAGCTTTTACCAATAGCTAAATAAAGTGACGCATACACCATTTGAAAACCAAATGTAATAAATAACACTGCATTAAGTCTGAGTGCCTTTGCCGCTATACCAGCCATTTCTACGTCTGTACCAAAAAGGGAAACAATTGGATCTGCAAATATGAAAAGTACAATAGCTGCAGCAATACAAAACACTGTCGACCATATCATGCAAAGCCTGATAGATTTCTTTAATCTTTTGTATTTTTTTGCTCCATAGTTATATCCCGCAAAAGGCTGAAACCCTTTCAAAAATCCGAAAACAACATAAGTTACAACTGTCATGATACGGATAACTGCTCCCATAGCTGCTACTGCAAAATCTCCATAAGGTTTTGCTGCAGTATTGATACTTCCCATAGCCGTGCTTGCAAGCAACTGAAACAGAAGTACAGGAATGCCGATTTTCAGGACTTCTGCATAAATTGTCTTGGACGGAGCTATGTTTCTAACCGAAAATCTCAAAACACCTTTCTTTTTTGCGATATATCCAATGTAAAGTGCCATATTGATACATAATGAGATAACTGTTGCAATAGCTGCCCCTTCAATACCTAAATCCATACCATAAATCATGATAGGGTCTAAAATCACATTGGCGATACTTCCTGTAAGCATGGCTTTCATTGTGAACTTCGTAGCTCCCTGGGCCGTAAGCAGGTTATTCATCATAACAGTAAAAACATTGATGATTGAACCAGTTACATAGATTTTTGCATAGGCTCTTGCATAAGGCAAAATTGTTTCCGTTGAACCTAATGCCGTAAGTACCGGGTCAAGAAAAACCATAATACCTATAATGATAATTGCCCCAACCAGAAGCCCTGAAAAAAGCGAAGTAGAAGCTGTTTTGTCTGCCTGTTCGTTAGCTCCCTTCCCCAACAGCCTTGATATGTAAGAGGATGCTCCTGCCCCAAACATCATACCCAGACCTATGATAATCTGCACGATTGGGAACACAACGGATACGGCCCCCATCTGGCTCATTCCAAGGCCACCTACAAAATACGCATCAATCGCATTATACAAGGCTGAAATCAGCATACCGACCATTGTCGGTATACCCAGCTTAAGTAATGCAGAAGCAACACCTGCTTCCTCCAGTAAATAGATTCGATTTGACTTTTCCACCATTTTAATGTCCTCCTTAAACTTAATATGATTGTATACGCATGTCCGCTCTGCGAATATGCGTTATTATCGGTGTAAGTGTAAACGCTCACGCCGTATAATACCTTTGATAACAGTACGGTATTTTGAATTTTCTGATTCAATTTCTCTTTTAATGCCATTGCAGATATCCTCCTCACTTTTTTGCAGTTTCGCAGGATAGACCATATCAAATACAACATTGATGTAAGGACCGCTTTCAATCAGCCTGAAATTACTTATTTCAATTTCATCGCTAAATTCATTCAGGACAGTATATATTTGTTTCATAAGACTGTCCTTCAATGTCTTATTTTCCAACACATAATCAACTTGTATAAAACTGTCGCAATGAAATTTTTGTTTTAAGTCATAGGCTATCTGATTCGCTGCAATATAAAGCTGCTGGCTGTGTTTTCGATATCCTTCTGCATGCATGGATATCACAAAATATCCAAATCCGTAATCATGAAACATCAGATCATGGACATCAATGATTTCCGGATATGACTCCGCTATTTGTAAAACACCCTCTGCCATCTCCTGATCTGCTGACTGCCCCATAATCCGCCCTAACACTTCCCATAAGCTTTTTATGCCTGCAAAAATAATGAATGCAGATACCAGCACGCCACAATAACCATCTATTTCAAGATGTGTTATATACGAAACAGTTGTTGATATTAAAACTGCTGCCGTTGCTAATGAATCACTCATACAATCTGCTGCCGTTGCCTTTAATGTTTCCGAACCAGTTATTTTTGAAAAGCGTTTATTGTAACAAAACATATAACCCTTTACCAAAATAGAAACCAGCAGCACCGCCAAAGCCGACATGCTGAATACCGGACTGTCCGGACTGGCTATAGATGCAGCAGAATCCCCTGCCAGCTTTATTCCCATAAGCAGGACAGCAATAGATGTAAAAATACTCATGATCCATTCAATCTTGCCATGTCCAAAAAGATGTGTATTTCCACCGCCATATCCTGCAATCTTAAATTCCAAAAATGATACAAGTGAAGTCCCTGCATCTGCCAGGTTATTAAAACCATCTGCTGATATGGCAACAGAGTTACTAAAAAACCCAACGGTTATCTTGGCTATGCACAAAAATAAATTTAACAGGATGCCAACAACACTTGACAGGGCAGCATATGCTTTTTTTACATTTGGGTTAGAAACTTCGTTCTTGTTTTTAATAAACAGTTTCACAAATAAGGTCATCATAATTAATTTCTCCTTCCAAAATTGAACAATAATTCAATATTGTTCGGTAAAAAAAGGAACTGGCTCCTATAAACCAATTCCCGACAAATACATCTCCGATAATTTATGCAATATCATCATAGCCCATTCCTTTCCCTTATAATGGTACATAACCTGCATTAGCCCATCCACAAAATTATTGGCAATAATATGGATGAATATTTCATCCCCATCTGTATCCTTTTTATGTTTATTCAGATGTCCTTCTATTGCCGCAATAAACCGGTCCTTTTCCGTTTCATACTTTGTGCCGTCACTTTTATCAAATAAGATAATGCATTCCTGCCTATGCTCGAATAAATTCAGCAGGCACTCTGTTTCTGCCCTGCTTAATCCATAAATAACTTCTGAATGCCCGTCATCCCTGGCAGTGAGCACCCTCTCCCAATCATAAAGGACTGGACGGAGGACAGCATCAAAAAGAGATTCTTTGTTTTTATAATAAGAATAAATCAACCCTGTTGGTATTTTAGCCCTGCCCGCAATCTCACGCATAGCTGCCGGCCTGTACCCTTTTTCATAGAACTCCTGCAACGCTGCCTTTAAAATATTTTCCCGTATTTCATCTTTTAATACCTGCGCCATGTCCCTCTCCAATCTTGAACTTTTGTTCAATTATAGCTCGTGTTTATCTTTTTGTCAAGCCATACCCCCATTTTTATTTTATATGTTTCACCACTCCACCCAGAAGAATTCCAGCTTATCTTTGAAAAAATAGTTCTTTTATATATCTTGTCTACTCAACACCCCTTTTAACAATCCTATCTCCACAACATACCCTATATCTAACCTGTCAACTCAACTATCCCACCCAAAATGCAGTGGATATGTTTCCGCACAGTACAACAAACAAAAAATCCGGAAGTCGGAACAATTTTTTCAAATTGTCCTAACTCCCGGAAATCCCTTGTTTTCTACACTTTTCCGCTATTCTATTTCTCAACCCGTGACATCAACACGACACACTCAACATGGCACGTCTGCGGGAACATATCCACAGCCCTCACCCTCACTAATTCATATCCTCTCTCCCTCAGATATTTCACATCCCTCGCCAGCGTTGCCGAATCACAGCTCACATACACAATCCGCCCCGGGCGCATCTGCACCATCGTTTCCAGCACAGACTCCTCGCAGCCTTTCCTCGGCGGATCTACCACGATCACATCCGCTCCGGCCTGCTGCCCCGGATGGCTGGCCGCGTAATTTTCGTAATATTCCGGCAGAACCTCCTCAGCCTTCCCCGTGAAAAACTGCGCATTACTTATCCCGTTAATTTCCGCGTTCCGCTCTGCGTCCTCAATCGCCTGCGGCACAACCTCCACGCCGTAGACTCTGCCCGCCTTCTGCGCCAGAAACAATGAAATAGTTCCAATCCCGCAGTACACATCCCACACGGTTTCCTCTCCGCAGAGCCCCGCATACTCCAGCGCTGTCTCATAGAGTTTTCTGGTCTGCACCGGATTCACCTGATAGAAAGACAGCGGTGATATCTGATACCTTATCTTCCCGATATAGTCTATAATATATCTCTGTCCCCACAGCGGGATAATTTCCTGCCCCATGATCACATTCGTTTTCTCTGTATTCACACTAAGCGAAATACTGGCCATACCGGGAATCTGCGCAAGCTTTTCGGTCAGCTCCCCTGCATGCGGCAGTTTCCTTCCATTGATCACCAGACATACCATGATTTCATCCGTAGCAAACCCATAACGGATGAGCACATGACGCACCAGACCCTTATGCCACACTTCGTCATAAGGCTCGATATGATGCCGTTCCATAAATCCAAGAATGACAGCCAGAATCTTCTGATTCACTTCCACTCCCAGGATACAGTCCTCACAGGGAATAATCTGATGGGTACGCCCTGCATAAAATCCCGCGGCCAATTTTCCGCTCTTATCCCTGCCGATCGGAAACTGTGCCTTATTGCGGTACCGGTAAGGCTCCTCCATCCCGCAGGGCTCCTCCATCACAGCTTCTAACAATTCCTCTGGTATCCCGCCGATGCGTTTTAGATTATTCCGAACCTTCTGATTCTTATATTCCAGCTGCTTCTCATAGCTTACCGCCTGGATCTGACAGCCTCCGCACCGGCGCGCGGCAAAACAGCGCGGGGTAACCCGGTGCTTAGACGGCTGAATAATTTTCATAAGCCTCCCATAGCCATAATTTTTCTTTGCCTTCATCACCTTCGCTTCCACCACATCTCCGATTACCGCATCCTTAATAAACAGCGTATATCCATCTGTTTTTCCTATTCCTTCCCCGTTCACTCCAAAATCTTCGATTGTAACTGTCACTATGTCATTCTTTTTCATAATCTCTCCCCATCCAAAATACTGGTACTCTGCGCACAAATCCCGCCAAACATTACCATTCACACGCTGCCGTCCTGCTTTGCTTATTATAGCCGCCCTGTAGAAAAAGGCAGATGAAGCACTGCCCCATCTGCCCATATTACACATTACAGTTCACACAACGCCTGTCTGAAAGCGGATAATACGGCAAGAAATACACTTATCTGACCGCCCAGGCTTTTCTACTTATCCATGCTGCTCCTTCTCAAATTCGTCTCAAACAGCCGGTTGTAGCCGATCCAGTCCTTGCCCTTTTTCTCCTTAAATATCTCGGTCAGCGTCTGCATCTTCGCATCTGCACAGTCTGCAAAATTCAGGGCAAATGCCTCCGGCAGCGCCGGTTTCTTCGGCGACCCATACTCTAACTCCCCGTGATGCGCAATAATACAGTGCTTCAGCTCGCTGGCTAATTTATCCGGGAAATCCGGAATCTCCCGGACTGCATCACTTATCATTTCCACGCCAATCACAATGTGCCCCAGAAGCTGTCCGTCATCTGTATAATCGTTCTTTGGAAAAGCAGACAGCTCTTTGATCTTTCCAATGTCATGACACATGGCCGCCGTATACAAAAGATCCCTATTTAAAATCGGATACGCCGCCGCCATATACTCACAGAATCTCACTACGCTCAGGGTATGCTCTAACAGTCCTCCTGCAAAGCCGTGGTGGACGCTCTTGGCTGCAGAATGCCCTTTGAATTTCTTGATAAACGACTCATCGTTTACAAAATAATACTCGATCAGCTGCCGGAGACAGGGATTCTTTACCTGAGTGCCGTATCTCAGCAGTTCTTCATACATAGTATCTGCGTTCTTCTCCGTTGTAGGCATGTAATCCGCCAGATTATATTCATCCTCATATGCCTTCCGTATCTGGCGGATATTCAGCTGCAGCGCATTGTTATAACTGGTCACCTCGCCGAACACCTCAATGAAATCCATCTCCTCATAATCTGCAATACCGCCGGAATTTGGATCCCATACTTTCCCGTCTAAGGTTCCGGTCTTATCCTGCAGGACCAGATTGTCATACGGCTTTCCGTTTCTTGTCTCAGCAGAACGTTTCCCCTTGCACAGATATATGTTCCGTATAGTCTCGCCCTCGCAGAGCGTGTTGATATATCTCATAATCTCTTCCTCTTTCTAAGTTTAATTACAGCTTCCAACTGTCACATTATAATCAATGGCCACATAGCCGTCCGCGCCCTTCCGCATTCCCTGAATCTTGATGGCGCTCCCTGCTTCCTGCTTCAGCAGCATCGTATGATACGCCGACAGAGTCATAATCTTTTCTTTTCCAATACCGTCAATCACATCGCCACTCTGGATGCCGGCCGCCATCGCGGGCGAATCTGCCTGTACCTCCTGTACATATACCCCTACAGGAATCCCCTGCCGCTCGGCAATCTCCTCAGTTACCGTTACTCCGGTAATCCCCAGATAAGGCACCTGCGTTCCATTTGACAGAAGCTCTATGACACTTTTCAGATCAGAAATCCCATATCCGGTCACCAGATTCATGCTGTCCTCCTCGGAAATGGACTGATCGATCATTCCCACAATCTCCCCGTTAATATTGACCAGCGCGCCGGTCCCGTTCCCCGCCCCGGATATATCCGTGCAGATCAGCCGGTATTCCCCGTCCGGATTCAATATCGTGTTTTTAGAAGACGCCGCCACGCCGAATCCCATAGCTCCCGCATAACCGAAGGGACTTCCCAGCGCAATCATTGTATCCCCCTGCGAAACCACGGCCGATGATCCGAGCTCCGCAACGGTGACCCGGTTCTTAGTGGAGTCAGACAAACTGTTCTTCTGCACTAAATACACTGCAAAGCCGAGATTCTCATCCTTCTGTTTAAGTCCCGCCTTATATGTTTTTCCGTCTACAAATTTGACCTGAATATTCTCCACATCCGCAGCCACACGGCTGCTGGCAAAAATCAGAAGCTCCGGTCCGTTATCTGCCACAATAATGCCTGATACGCTTCCGCTCTTATCATACTCGGTTCCCTGCCAGTCGTCCTCCGTTCCTGCTCCCATTACCTCAGCCACACACCGTGCGGTTTCATTTCCTACGTCATAAAGCGCTTTATTCATCTCTCTGTAATTGTCAATCGTCAACGGCTGTGGCTCATTTATCTCCTCAGATACCTCCTCCGTCTCTTCCGGAGGCTCCTCTGGAATCGTCACCTTATCCGGATCATCCAGATTCCTGCTCTCTGCCCATGGCTTTAGCGCAAAAAAACCCAGACTGGCCGCCAGTCCGAACACCAGTCCCAGACATGCATATTTGAGGATCATACCTCTTGATATTCTGCCTTTTCCCTTCTCGTCCTTAAGAGTCTCCTGCAGGAATGCATATTCTTCCTCAGGCTCTACATCCGGAGTATTATCCCTGTCCCTCGGCTCTTCGTGATATTCCATGCTGCGTTTCTCCTCTGATAATCCTGCTAATAGTATACAATATTGCCCGCTATTCTTCAATATTTATCCTTTTATTTCACTCCCAAATACGTTAGAATAAGGATAACCTGACAGGAGAATATATATGAATAAAAAAACTTTAACCAAATTAGAATTTAACAAGATTGCCGAACTATTAACCGAACAGGCCTCCACTCCGGGCGGCATGAAAAGATGCAGGAACCTAAAGCCGTCCACCGATCTGGAGCTTATTGAGACCATGCAGGAGCAGACCGCCGCCGCATTTACCAGGATCGTCAAGAAAGGCAGGCCTTCCTTCAGCGGATGTTATCCCGTCGAAGCTTCCTTGAAGCGTCTTGAAATAGGAGCCTCCTTAAATGCCGCGGAGCTTCTCGGCATCGCAAAGCTTTTAACTGCCTCGGCAAGGGCAAAGGCTTATGGACGGCATGATACCCCCTGCGAATCAGCGGACTGTCTGGATATTTATTTTGAACAGATCGAACCGATGACGGTTTTGTCCGCCGAAATCGACCGCTGTATCATCAGCGAGGAAGAGATCAGCGATGACGCCAGCGGCACCTTAAAGCACATCCGCAGACAGATCGGGCTGATGAACGACAAGGTACACTCTACACTGAACAGTCTGGTAAACGGCTCTCTGCGCTCCTATCTGCAGGATCCGATCATTACCATGCGGGGCGACCGCTACTGTATCCCGGTCAAATCCGAATACCGTTCACAGGTTCCCGGCATGATTCATGACCAGTCTGCCACAGGCTCTACCCTGTTTGTTGAGCCTATGGCCGTGGTAAAGCTGAATAATGATCTTAAGGAATTATATGGAAAGGAACAGGAAGAGATACAGGTAATCCTGGCCCGTCTCAGTACGGCTGCCACAGATTATATAGAGCTTATCCGCAGCAATTACCGTGCCCTGACAGAGCTGGACTTTATCTTTGCAAGGGGAGCCCTCGCCCTGTCTATGAATGCCAGCAGGCCTTTATTTAACAGGCACCGGCGCATCCGCATCCGGGAGGGCAGGCATCCGTTGATCGACAAGAATAAGGTGGTTCCAATTTCCCTGACTCTAGGCGATGAATTTGACCTGCTCATCATCACCGGACCCAATACCGGAGGAAAAACTGTCACGCTGAAAACCGCGGGGCTCTTTACCCTGATGGGGCAGGCAGGCCTTCACATTCCCGCACTGGACCGGTCAGAGCTCGGTATTTTTGAGGATGTCTACGCAGACATCGGCGACGAACAGAGTATTGAACAAAGCCTTAGTACCTTCTCCTCCCATATGACTAATATTGTATCGTTTTTAAAGAAAATAGGCAAAGACTCTCTGGTTCTCTTCGACGAACTGGGAGCCGGAACGGATCCCACAGAGGGTGCGGCTCTTGCGATTGCTATTTTGAGCCATCTGCATGCTCAGGGCATCCGCACCATGGCAACTACCCACTACAGCGAGCTGAAGATATTTGCCCTGCAGACTCCCGGCGTCATGAATGCGAGCTGTGAATTTGATGTGGCAACCCTGCGCCCCACCTATCATCTGTTAATTGGGATTCCCGGAAAGAGCAACGCCTTCGCCATCTCTAAGAAGCTGGGGCTCCCGGATTACATTATCGAGGACGCAAAGACACATCTCTCCAGCGACGCGGAATCCTTTGAGGATGTGCTGACCGATCTGGAGTCCAGCCGTAAGACCATTGAGAAGGAGCAACAGCAGATCGCCGCCTATAAACGGGAGCTGGAGCGTTTGAAATCCGAGACAACAGCCAAGCAGAAGAAGCTGGATGAGCAGCGGAACCGCATGATAAAGGAAGCCAATGAAAAAGCACACGCCATTCTGCTGGAGGCCAAGGAAATGGCCGATGAGACTATGAAGAATTTCCGCAGATTCGGCAAAGAGGGGATTTCTGCCACGGAGATGGAGAAAGAGCGGGAACGGCTGAGGAAAAGACTGGATGACACCGGCTCCAAGCTGGCACTGGAATCTGCCGCGCCAAAGCGGAAGCATAAGCCCTCGGAATTTAAGCTGGGAGAATCCGTCAGGGTCCTCAGCATGAACTTAACCGGAACCGTTACCTCTCTTCCGGATTCCAGGGGTAATCTCCATGTACAGATGGGAATCCTGAATTCTCAGGTTCATATCTCTGATCTGGAAATTGTGGAAAGCGCTCCCTCTTACTCTGCCAAATCCATGCATCGTACCGGGAAGGGTAAGATGAAGATGAGCAAGTCATTGTCTGTAAGCCCGGAGATCAACCTGCTCGGCAAGACAGTAGACGAAGCAGTCTCCGAGCTTGAGAAATATCTGGATGATGCCTATATGGCACATTTGAGTCCGGTACGTATTGTCCACGGCAAGGGAACCGGAGCCTTGAGGAAAGGTATCCATACTTATTTAAGACGGCAGAAGCATGTGAAAGAATTCCATCTGGCATCCTTTGGGGAAGGCGATGCCGGAGTTACCATCGTAGAATTTAAATAAGGGGGATGTAATATCTATGGCAAATAAACAGAAAATCCTGATCGTTGATGACGATGAAAATATTGCAGAGCTGATCTCTCTGTATCTGACCAAAGAATGCTTTGACACACGGATCGTTTACGATGGAGAAGCCGCCCTCACGGCATTCGATACCTATCAGCCTGGCCTGATCCTTCTGGACGTGATGCTTCCGGGTATTGACGGCTATCAGGTATGCCGGGAAATCCGCGCCCGCTCACAGACACCTATTATCATGCTGTCCGCCAAGGGAGAGGTCTTTGACAAGGTGCTGGGATTAGAACTCGGCGCCGACGATTATATCATGAAGCCCTTTGATTCCAAGGAAATGGTTGCCAGGGTAAAGGCAGTCCTGCGCAGATATCAGCCCGCGAAATCAGAGGAGCGCGCCGAAAGTCAAGCCAAACGCGTAGAGTATCCGGGACTGGTGATCAATCTGACCAACTATTCCGTCCTTGTAAACGGGCAGAATGTGGATATGCCGCCCAAGGAGCTGGAGCTTTTGTATTTTCTTGCCTCCTCCCCCAATCAGGTATTTACCAGAGAGCAGCTCCTCGACCATATCTGGGGCTATGAATACATTGGGGATACCCGTACCGTAGATGTCCACATCAAGCGGCTTCGGGAAAAGATAGGCGACCACAGCTCATGGAATCTGGGAACCGTCTGGGGGATCGGCTACAAATTTGAGGTAAAATAGCGGCAGAATATCAGCCGTTTTAACCGAAAACAGCAGCACAGAGTAAGGATGTACCGTACATGGATAAGAGAAAACTTCACTTTAGCAGCACGCTGCACCTAAAATTTATACTGATATATGTTATTTTCGGCTTTATGGCCTCCTTCATCACCGCAATGATGGTACCCGGTTATATTTATGACCATCTGACAGACTCCGCCGCAAATGACCTGTATAAGAGTGCCAATATCATAGCCACCCGGTATCTTCCCGGCTATTTTACAGAGGATATTTCCCTGTCAGATCTGCGGATTCAGCTAAAAGGTATTGAGGCCTATACCGAAGCCGCCGCATGGTTTACTGACACCGAAGGCAATCTCCTGTGTACCAGCCATGCAGAAGGCTATCCGGTCTCCCCTGCCTTTATTAAGGACTTTAACCCGGCAGAGAACGCAGGCCGGACCTATCAGAAGGGTACTTATCATAATTATTTTGAGGAGGATGTGATTACGGTTATTGCTCCGGTCGTAGACGGCTTCAACACCAGCGGCTACTTCCTGCTCCACAAAGACCTTCAGGATATCGAACACCTGCAGGGACAGCTGGTACAGCGGTTTTACTATGCCGCCGCCATCATTTACCTGTTTTCCTTTATTGTATTTCTTGCATTTGAGCTGATGGTGTACCGGCCTCTGCGGCGGATCACCGATGCCGCTGCCCAGTATGCCCTTGGAAATCTTGACTATGAGATCCCGGTCAACGCAGAGGATGAGATGGGATATTTATCCGCCTCACTGAATTATATGTCCGCCCAGCTGCGGGATATGGAAAAATCCCAGAAAACATTTGTGGCCAATGTATCTCACGATTTCCGCTCTCCGCTTACCTCGATCAAGGGTTATGTAGAGGCTATTGCAGACGGCACGGTTCCGCCGGAGCTTCAGGAGAAATACCTGAATATTATCCTGTTTGAGACGGAACGACTGACAGACCTTACCAGAGACCTTCTAGAGCTGAATGAATTTGACACCAAGAACCTTCTTCTGGACAAAACCTCCTTTGATATCCATGAAGTAATCCGCAACACTGCCGCATCCTTTGAAGGAACCTGCACCAAAAAACGGATTTCTATTGAACTGGTGCTTGCTACCAGACATTTGACTGTATTTGCAGATAAAGGCAAAATCCAGCAGGTTCTCTACAATCTGATTGACAATGCCATTAAATTCAGCGGCCCTGATTCTAGCATTACCGTAGAAACCACGGAGCGGGGAGACAAGGTATTTACCTCCGTCAAAGACTATGGCGCCGGGATTCCCAGAGATGCACTGAACAAAATCTGGGAACGTTTTTACAAAACAGACGCTTCCCGCGGCAGGGATAAAAAGGGAACCGGCCTTGGCCTGTCCATTGTAAAAGAATCCATACAGGCGCATGGAGAACACATTAATGTAATCAGCACTGAAGGCGTAGGAACAGAATTTACTTTTACTCTTCCTAAAATCTAAGGCTGCGCTGATAAATCAGAATTTCTCTAATTCATGTTATAGACATATTCAATAATCACCGGCTCTTATTGTAAAAATCGATTGGATTTTACAAATTACGGATACTATACTGATTATAGGTATGAATAAAGGAGGTATGTAATATGTCTATTACAGCAGAAACAGCGAAAGCCCATGCAAAAGACCCAGCAGTATTATGCTGCCGTGCAGAGGCAGGCATTACCATTGAACCCGCAAACCTTGAGGATCCGGCTATCTTTGATGAACTGGTGGATTCCGGTTTATTGAACTTGGACGGATGCCTGACCATCGAACAGGTTCTGGGTGCTAAATTAACCAAGACAAGTGATTCCCTGTGTGCATTGACCGCAGATAACGTGGACGGTTATAAGGAAGCCGGCGCGGCAGATGAACCGGCGGCAGAAGCTCCGGCGGCAGAGGAAGCTCCTTCTGTAAGCGGAAGCGTAGAGGGTGTGGTTACTACCGTAAAACACGGCAAGGTAGTAATTTCCATCAAAGAAGGAAAGGATATCTATCTGGAACTTCCCATCTAATTGGGTTTCATACCCGTATGTTTGAATTATTAGACAGACAAGGGGGGTGCTGCTTTCGGGCAGTACCCCCCTTTTATTTCCATTCATTTAATGCCGTCTTAATCCTGCTCATGCAGGCCGCAGCACTTATTTCGTATACAGCATCCGCTGTATATCCTTACTGTCTATATTGTCTGCCGTCACCCAGGTATACCCGGTATCAATCTCCGCCTCATTGCCCAGCTCCAGAATGCATCTGGCTTCTGCCACAATCGCCGCATATCCCATTCCATATGGATTCTGCACGATCAATCCGGTGATTTTTCCATCGGTCAGGGCTTCTATCTCCTCAGCGTCCGAATCATACCCGATAATCACCGTGTCTTCTTTCTCCAGCTTCCCGCACAGGTTGACCATCTGCATTGCCGCCTGTCCATTGGATGCAAATATACCGTTTATATCCGGATTCTTCTCAAAAATATATTCATACGCCTCTTCATCCGTAATCTCTGACAACGCCTCTTCTAACACCGCAGCTTCATCCGCCGTATCCTCTGAGAGCTCCCCATCCTCCGGCGCCGCTTCTGGAAGGCCTGCACGTTCCCTGGCAATTTTCTCCTTCACCTCGTCCAGCTTATCCATATAATAAATCTCTGTGACAGTCATCTCAGAATGGTTTTCTTCAATCTCCGCGGCAAAGCTCTCCGTGCGCTGCCTGCAGGTCTGAGATCTGCTGTCATTGCCGAGGACCAGCACCTGTCCTTTTTCTTCCAGCTCCTCCGCCATATGCACTGCCGCCTCTGCAGACGCTTTCTTATTATCTGTTGAAATATTTGCCATAATTCCCTGATAACTGCTTATGGTATCATAGGTTATGATCGGAATACCGTTCTGCACAGCCAGATCAAACTGTACATTGCAGGACTGTGAATCTATTACCGCAATTCCAAGCGCTGAGGGATATCTGGCCAGCTCCTCATCAAGAATATTGATCTGCTCATCCACATTATCCGGTTCGCTTGGCCCGCTGTAATCTACCTTCGCCTTATCGCCGCCCTCATATCCTAATACCTTATTCAGGTCTGCAACGGCCGCCTCAGCGCCTTCCTTAACCATACTCCAATATTCTTCGCTCCCGGCTTTTCCTATAATTGAAAAATATGCTGCAGGTTCCACATTCAGGCCGTCTATATTACCATATGCCGAGGGCGATATGGCCTCCAGCTTCGCCTGCTTTGCACGTTCCGCCGTTTCTTCCTGCGTATCCTCTTTCCTCTCTGACTGAGCAGGGGCCGGCAGCTTCTCCGGTTCTGCAGTGCAGGCACAGATAAGGCCTGTCATACACATGCAGATCAACACCGCTGTCCTTTTCTTTTTCATAACATCAATCTCCCAACATCCATGTGTTACTGCTGAGTTTCCCCAATCTGCGCGGGACTACAGCATGCTACATACAGTTATACAACAAATCTGTGAAAAAGTCTTGAAAAAAATCTTAAAATTTTCCTCTGATAGATAATTTTGTATCTATTTTTAAGCATGAAACTGCTTGTATATTTGCCGCTTTTGTATTATGATAGAAAAAAGCTGATATAAATCAGCCTTGTGATTATCACATTAACTTTATAAGGAGGTACTTATCATGGCATATGTAATTAGTGATGAATGCATTTCCTGCGGTGCTTGTGCAGCTCAGTGCCCGGCAGAGGCTATTGCTGAAGGAGCAGAGCATTTCGAGATCAATGCTGATGCCTGTCTTGACTGCGGCGCATGCGCAGATCAGTGTCCGGTAGAGGCTATCTCTGCAGAGTAATCTGACAAGAACTCTTAATAACAGAAGAAAAGGGCAGCCCCTTATACGGGACTGCCTTTTTTATTTCAGGCTGTGAGGAAATGTTAATGCTGAATATCCCCGGCGAATGGTGTCGCACGAATTTTCTTGTTCGGCGACAGGGTTTGACAGGCTTTCTTCCGGGAACATGCTATACTTCTGCATACAAAAAATAAGGGGGTATTCGTATGGGAAACGCATTAAATACACTAAGTAATGCCACAAAAGAAGACACCAAATTATATAACTGTATCAAAGAACTGTACGAGCAGGGAGTACCATTTGAAGAGCTGAAGGCATTGATCCCAGACATGAAGCGCACCAGGGAGCAGCTGCGCATCAAAAGAATGCTGGAAAACAACAATGAACTCTTAGTATCTATGATCACCAAGGAGATGTCCTTCCTTCTGGATGCAAAAGAACGCCAGCAGGAAGAGGAATTCCGCAAGATCGACCAGCTGATCCGCCAGCAGCAGAGTTACCGCAAGGAATCATCGCAGACCGGCGCTGTAGAAAAATTAAAGAAAATGCTGCTGCCCGGTTCCCTGACCTAATGTGCCGGCAGACTCATTTCTAACCTCAGCATACATACGGCAGGGCAGACAGCCGGCATACCGGATTTTCCGGAGGCTTCAAGCGGAACAGCAGATGTATGAAGTGTGGTCCAGCTTTGCTGGACATACGGCACGAAAAAGGGGCTGCGCTCCAGCCCCTATTCCTGCCATTTCAAATTTGCAAATTTAGTATAATCCGGAATCCACGCAAGATTTACCGTCCCAATCGGGCCGTTTCTCTGCTTGGCTATGTTAATCTCCGCCTGATTCGGCGTATCTGTATCCTTATTGTAATAATCATCCCTGTAAATGAACATTACCACGTCCGCATCCTGCTCTATCGCACCGGACTCTCTCAAATCAGAAAGCATGGGCCGGTGCTCCGGGCGCTGCTCCACTGCACGGCTGAGCTGTGACAGTGCGATCACCGGAACATTCAGTTCCCTTGCAATCGCTTTCAGGGAGCGGGAAATCTCCGAGATCTCCTGCTGCCTGGAATCGCTGCGCTTTCCTATGCTCCCGCTCATCAGCTGCAGGTAATCAATAATGACCAGCTTCAAATCCTGCTCCAGCTTGTATTTTCGGCATTTAGAGCGAAGCTCTGTCACGGAAATCCCAGGCGTATCATCAATGATCAAATGAGACTTTCCGATAATTCCTGCGCTCTCTATCAGCTTCTCCCAATCCGCATCCTTCAAATTGCCTGTCCTTAAGCTCTGGGAATCCACATGCGACTCCAGAGAAAACAGACGGTTTACTAACTGCTCCTTCGACATCTCCAGACTGAAGATTGCCACGCTCTGATCCTGCTTAAACGCCACATGCTGGGCAATATTTAACACGAATGCAGTCTTTCCCATAGACGGTCTTGCCGCCACAAGTATCAAATCCGAAGGCTGAAGCCCGGACAGTTTATAGTCCAAATCAAGAAACCCTGTAGGAATCCCTGTCACCGTGCCCTTGCTCTTAGATGCCATCTCTATTCTGTCCAGCGCCTTCAAAACAATATCCTTAATAGGGGTGTACTCTTCGGCGCTGCGGTTCTGGAGCAGTTCAAATATCTTCTTCTCCGTAGTCTCCAGAATCACATCCATCGGCTCTGTACCCACATAGCAGGTATTCGCAATTTCCTCATTGAGCCGGATCAGCCTGCGCATCATGGCTTTCTCATAAACGATCTGCGCATAGTGCCTTACATTCGCCGACGTAGGAACCGCTACAGCCAGCTCGCCCATAAATTTGGGACTGGAAATTTCTTCCGGAACATCCTTTTCCTTCAGCCGCTCCTGGAGCGTAACCGGATCCACAGGTTTCCCTTCATTAAAAAGCTCTGTCATCGATTCAAATATAATTCCATATGAAGCCTGATAAAAATCTTCACGGCTTATCATCTCTGATGCGGCTACGATCGCATCCTTATCCATCAGCATAGCGCCGACAACAGCCTGCTCTGCCTCTATGCTGTGAGGCAGTACCCTTTTAATGAGTGCTTCCTCCATCCTTCCCCTCCATTCAATGCGCCTGTGCACACTCTGACCCTCTATGTCTACGCATCTTCCTTCACCAGCACCTTAAGTTCTGCCGTCACCTTTGGATGAAGCTTAACCGGAACATTGTGTACCCCGAGGCTCTTAATCTGCTCCTTCAACTGTATCTTCTTCTTATCAATCTTTAAACCAAGCTGCTCCTCTGCCGCCGCCGCGATTTCTTTGGAGGAAACGGAACCGAAGGCCTTTCCGCCCTCTCCGGTCTTGATCGACAGCTTCACCTGTCCTGCCTTCAGCTTCTCTCCAAGCTCCTTCGCGGCTTCCAGATTTTCCTGGGCAATCTTGTCCGCATTCGCCTTCTGCAGCTTCAAGTCGTTCAGGCTCTTATTATTGGCCTCCGTGCCCTTTCCAGTTTTTATAAGAAAATTCCTTGCATATCCGTCATTTACATTTACAATCTCGCCTTTTTTCCCCAAAGACTTTACATCCTCTAATAGAATTACTTTCATTTTAAATATCTCCTTCCTCAATCATCTTGTCAATCTGCGCCTTGATTTTATAAATGATCTCGCCCACATTCGTATGGTCAAACTGTGCCCCGGCTGTATTCAAATGTCCGCCGCCGCCCAGACGCTCCATAAGGATCTGGACGTTTACCTCATCAATCGAACGCGCACTTATATAGCTTCTTCCATTATAAATTGTTACCACAAAGGAAGCACGGATCCCATCGATATCCAGCAGTTCGTTAGCCGCCTGTGCGCCGATGATCGTGGGACTGTCCGCTTTAAGATTCTCTCCCTTTGCAATAGCAAACTGCTTCCGGTAAACTTCTGCATTACTAATAATCGATGCCTTAGCACGGTAAGAATCCATATCATCCCTGAAAATCTTGCGCACATAAGGAATATCTGCACCGCATCTCCTTAAAAACGCCGCCGCCTCAAAGGTCCGTACACCTGTCCGATTTGTAAAATTATTCGTATCAACCATCACACCCGCAAACATGCTGCTGGCTTCCATAACCGGAAGCTTGATATCTTCTGCAATATACTGCAGGATCTCGGAGACCATCTCGCAGGCAGACGATGCATACGGCTCAATATACGAAAGTCTTGCATTCTCAATATTATCACTGCCCTGTCTGTGGTGATCCAGCACAACTATATTCTTTGTCATCTGAAGAAGCTCTGGACACTCCGTCATCTGCGGCCGGTTCGTATCCACAACCACCACCATGGACTCTTCTCCAGTCATCTCCCTTGCCTCTTCGGAGCTTACAAACATATCCTCCGGATAGTCCGTATTCTTCACATAATCCTCATACAGAGAACGCACCGCCATTGTTGGGGCATTCAACACAATATGAGCCGTCTTTCCAACAGAAACAGCCGCCCTGTAAATACCGATCGCCGCACCCAGTGAATCCACGTCCGTCATCTTATGCCCCATAACCAGAATATAATCACTGGTCATCATATATTCCCTCAGCGCCTCTGCCTTTACGCGGGCCTTTACGCGGGTATTCTTGGAAGTCATCTCCCGCTTGCCGCCATAATAGGTAATGCCGCTGCAGTCCTTGATAACCGCCTGGTCGCCGCCCCTTGCAAGAGCCTGATCAATGGCGACCCGGGCATAATTATAGCTCTGGCAGTAGCCTTCCCTGCTGATACCAAGGCCGATACCCAGAGTAGCAGGAATCGTATTTCCCACGTTTACAGACTTCACATCCTCAAGAAGCGAGAAACGATCCTCCTCTAACAGCTTAAAATACTGCTTTGCAACAACGATAAAATACTTATCCGTTTCCACCTTCTTAACAATGCCGTTCGCCTTTGCAAAATACTGATTAATCTTGCGGTCGATCAGCGCCAGCAGAAGACTCTGTCTTACTTCCTCCACGCTCTCGATCACTTCGTCATAGTTGTCAATATAAATAAGCCCGGCAACCAGCCTCTGCTCCTCATTCGCCTGAATGTACTCATTCAGCTCCGTTACATCCTCCAGAAAAACCGCTATAAAATATTCCGATTCAACCGGAATCCTCACAGTCGTCTTAATGCCGCCCGCTTCCTTTGCCGGAATCCTGCGAAGCTTTGCCAGATACTCCCGATCCTCAAATTCGACCTCAACCTGAGTCTGTTGTCCTTCCTCTTTCGGAAAAGTCCCCCGGTTCAATTCTTTCATATATTTCACGAGATTCACGTCCTGCTTATTCCGGTCTCCGAGAATCGATTCAAATTCGTCATTCATCCAAAGAATCTTCCCATTCTCCAACAGAATCGCATATGGAAGCTCCAGCTCCTTCAACAGCCGGTTCTGCATTGCGCCGTACTGCGCCACAAATTCCACAAGCGCACGCATAAGCGCAGATTTATTATAATAATACAAAGAGCATGTGACAATCAGATAAATTAATACACATGCCGCCATCACCATTCCTGCCCTGTGGTCTATATAATAAATCCATCCGGTCATAAATACTAACGTAACTGACATGACCATGGGCCATTGCATGTATAATTTCAACGTTCCCTTTAGATGTATGTCCAGCTTCCCATTCATAATCGTTCCTCCATTGCGTCCATTATACTACCTTTTGTTCAGAAAGGGAAGATGATAAATTTTACACAATGAAGAACGCTGCGGCAATAGCAATCCGCAGCGTCCTGAATATTCTTTCATAAATTATCCTTCGTAACCATTAGGGTTCTGTGACTGCCATTTCCAGGAATCAGCACACATCTCGTCCAATCCCCTCTCTGCTTTCCAGCCCAGCACTCTGGCCGCCTTAGACGAATCCGCATAGCACATGGCAATATCACCCTCCCGTCTCGGCCGGATCTCGTAAGGAATCTCTTTCCCGCATGCTTTTGAAAAAGCCTTTACCATGTCAAGCACAGAATATCCCACACCGGTTCCCAGATTGATAATATCCAGACCCGGATTCGAGAAAACATAATCAATTGCCTTAACATGGCCGACAGCCAGATCTGTCACATGGATATAATCTCTTACTCCGGTTCCGTCCGGCGTGTCATAATCATCTCCAAATACGCCCAGCTTTTCACGCTTGCCGACTGCCACCTGTGAGATATACGGCATCAGATTATTCGGAATTCCCTTCGGATCCTCTCCTATGCGCCCGCTTTCATGAGCGCCCACCGGATTGAAATAGCGAAGCAGGATGACATTCCATTCCGGATGCGCCTTCTGCAGGTCGGACATGATCTGCTCCATCATGGATTTGGTCCATCCATATGGATTGGTACACTGCCCCTTCGGACACTGCTCCGTAATCGGAATCACCTCCGGATCTCCATATACCGTTGCAGAAGAGCTGAATACAATATTCTTCGTTCCCATCTCATTCATAACCTTAAGAAGCGTCAGCGTTCCCGTAATATTATTATGATAATACTCCAGCGGTTTTCTAACGGACTCTCCAACCGCCTTCAGCGCCGCACAGTGGATGACCGCATCAATCTTCTCTGTCTCAAACACGCTTCTAAGCTTGTCTTCATCCAGAATATCTCCTTCATAAAATGCAATCTTCTTTCCAGTCAGCTCCTCTACCCTGCTGAGAGACTCTTTGGAAGAATTATATAAATTATCATATACTACTACTTCATAGCCCTCGTTCAACAGTTCCAGAGCTGTATGGCTGCCAATATAGCCTGCCCCTCCTGTAATCAATACCGCCATTGTCTCCTGCCTCCTTATATATAATTTGTATTTCTTTAAAAATATAACACTTTTCCCTGCCGTAATCAACCGGTTATGCGCTCAGAAAAACTGCAAATTCGTTACAGCAGAATGCCGGTTCATGAACCCGGCCGCAAAGTCACTCCCACAAATGCTGCGGATAGATTCCTTCCTCCTTCATCTTCTGAATAGCCTGAACCACCATCGGCTTGTCTTCCTTATAAGTAATGCCGTACCATTTGTCATGGGATTTCAACACGGCCACCGAAGCCCTGTCCTCCGACGTCAGTCTGCTCACTACTGCCGGAAGGAAATATTCACATTTCATAGGATTATTCTTCAAGCCTTCATCCAGAAATGCCGGAAAGCCGTCCCTAATCTCCTCCAAAATGCTTTTGGTAAATCCCCACATATTTAACGAAACCACCGTCTCTGCCGGCAGGCTCGTCCAGGTCCCGCCGCCGTCCTCTGAAAAGGCAATTCCTCCGTCACGTTTCTCAATCCGGGTTCTCTCCGTAACCGAAACCAATTCTCTTCTGTCGTTTGTAACACAGACTCCCCTGGAAACATAACCATTGTCCGTCATAGTATTTCCGAGCAGATAGCCAACCATCGTATAACGGTATTTTTCATCATCCTGATGCGTCGTAAGGTACTCATAAATCAGCCGGAATGCCTCCACGCCATAATAATCGTCTGCATTAATTACTGCAAAGGGGCCTTCCACCTGCTCGATACAGCTCAACACCGCGTGAGCCGTTCCCCATGGCTTCACCCTTCCCTCCGGGATCTGATATCCGGCCGGAAGATTATCAAGCTTCTGGTAAGCATAGCTTATCTCCATGTACTCCGACACACGGTCCCCGATCGCCTTGCGGAAATCTGCCTCATTCTCTTCCTTAATGATGAAAACTGCTTTCTCAAAGCCTGCCCGCTTCGCATCATACATGGAAAAATCCATAATGATATGCCCATCCTCATCCACCGGGTCAATCTGCTTCAAGCCTCCGTATCTGCTTCCCATACCTGCCGCCATAATTACTAATACTGGTTTATTCATACAATACCTCCTTCATCCATCTGCCCTGTACCGCAGAGCGTATGGTCTGTCAATTCTTTTCTATCACGCTATCCCCTCAGGACACGCGCAAGAATTTCTATTCCCCTGTCAATTTCCTCATAGCCGATCACAAGCGGCGGAAGGAACCGGAGCTTCGTCTTTGCCGTAAGCACCAAAAGCCCCTCTTCTACACATCTTCCCGCCGTCTCTCCCGCGGTCAGGCCTTCCTCCAGCTCTGCTCCCAGCATAAGCCCAAGCCCTGTAACCGACTTGATCTGGCTGATCTCCAGAAGCTTCTTCTTCATGTACTCCGACTTTTTCTTCACCTCTTCCAGAAATTCCGGTTTCATCACCTTGTCCAGTACATAACATGCGCCCGCACAAGCCACAGGATTCCCTCCGAAAGTAGATCCATGCTGGCCGAAGCCCAGTACGCCTGCCGTCTTATCATTCATCATCACTACGCCGAGAGGAAGGCCTCCTCCTATTCCTTTCGCAAGAGAAATCACATCCGGCTTCACTCCAAACTGCTCATAGCACAGAAATGTCCCTGTACGGCCGATTCCTGTCTGTACCTCATCAATCACAAAGACCAGATCCTTCTCCTGACAGATCCGGGCCGCTTCTTTCACAAATGCCCCGTCTACCGGAACAACACCGCCCTCTCCCTGGATCAGTTCGATCATGATACCGCAGACCGTCTCATCCACTGCATTCCTTAAACCCTCGATATCCCCGGCATCCACAAACTTAAACCCTTCCGTAAACGGAAAGAAAAACTGATGGAAGGAATCCTGGCCGGTCGCAGACAGGGTCGTAATGGTACGTCCATGGAATGAATTCTTAAGGGAAATTACCGTATTACACTTCTCTCCATGCTTCTCCATTCCGTATTTCCTTGCAACCTTTAGCGCGCCCTCATTGGCCTCTGCTCCTGAATTCCCAAAGAAAACTTTAGAAAATCCTGTATATCTGCACAGCTTTTCAGCCGCCTCAACATCCGGCTGTGTGCTGTAGAGATTCGATACATGCTGCAGTTTATGAGCCTGTGCGGAAACCGCATCCGCCCAGCCCTTATCCGCATAGCCCAGACAGTTCACGCCGATACCGCTGGTAAAATCTATATATTCCTTTCCTTCCGGGCTGCGCACAACAGCACCCTCTCCCTCCACAAGAGATGCCGGAAATCGTTTATAAGTATTTGCAATATACTCCTGATCCTTTTTCTGAATATCGATTGAGTTCATCTTTCATTCCTCCTTATTCAACAAAAATTATAGCACGGAAGGTTCCCTCTATCAAGCGTTCCATCTAAAAAGGAGACCTGCAGCGGCCTCCTCATCATCTAATATTCTATTCAACCTTGATGTCGATCTTCTGTCTCACCTCAATGATCTCCGGCTGGTTCTCCTTGTATGCCGCCTGCGCTCTGGCGCGTTTTACCTTCATAGCCTCCGGGGTTGACTCCGCCTCCATGCGGGTCATCTCCCGCCCGCTCCGCAGCCTCCCTTTCGCCGATTCAAGGCCTGCTTTCTCCTTCAGCATATGCTCTGCTCCGGCCGCTTCGTTTTCTGATGCCCCGTCATCTTTCGTTTCTTCTGTCACTCCTTCAGACGCTTCTGTTTCCTCTGCAGGCTCCTCAATGCCAAGTTCGGCCTCCTCCGCCTCTTTCAGTTCCTTCTCGGCTTTCATCTTCTCCGCATCTGTCGGAAGCTTTGCATACCTGCCGCTCTCTACAAATTCCTTTGTAGAGGTTTCAAGCGCCATATGCTTGTGATGCTCATGCATAACAAGCTCAAATTTCTTCTCCTCCGGGATTGCCGGATTATTGATAATATTATTTACCGCACTCAGAGACGATGCTGTATGGGACATTCTGACGCGCTGTACCTCTTCCTTGGTCTTACACCGTTTAAGCTCCTTCTCATAATTCTCCTGCTCGGCTTCCATTGCTTTTAGCTTCTGATACTTCTGAGGATCTGTCTTCTGCAGATAATCCATCTCCTCCGCCGTCAGCTTCTGTCCGCTGTTAAGCTTTAAGTCAATCTGGGCGGAAAGCTTAGCAGAACCGTCTGACCTCGATTTCCGGATCTCTTCTGCCTGCCGTCTCACCGGGTCATTGTCCAGCTTTGTACTGCCGTCCGCGGTAAAATCTCCCGTCGTTTTCTTCTTCTGCCACTTCATCTGCATTTCCATGCTCTTCGTATAATTGTTCATATTCTGAACTGCAAAAAAGTTCATCCGGCCACCTCCTGTTCCCGCCGTTCCACAATCTTTTATTTTGCAAAATACTGCATCACTATTCCTTTTATCGTTTATAGTAATAATATCGGCAGACTCAGGAAATAAATAATCTGCTGTATACAAAAAACTCCGGATACTTTCGTACCCGGAGACTCTCGCTCTCATACAATATTCTGTCAGCTATTACTCCTGAACATATGGCATCAATGCGATATGTCTAGCTCTCTTGATTGCTACCGTCAAAGCTCTCTGATGCTTAGCGCAGTTTCCGGTAATTCTTCTTGGAAGGATCTTACCTCTCTCAGAGATGTACTTTCTCAGCTTTGCTACATCCTTGTAATCGATCTCGTTATTCTCTTTGCCACAGAATACACATACTTTTTTTCTTCTGCGTCCGCCGCCTCTTCTCTTGAAGCCGCCTTCTGGACGACTGCCTTTATCGTAAGCCATGATGCTTTCCCTCCTATATACTTTTTTCTAAGGAAGTTCTGCGTGACTAAGCTCAATGCCCCGCTAAGCTCCGCAGAACCAGCTTTGTACTAAGCTCATGCTTCGTCTTCGACCCGCATTCACTAAGTACTCTAGTTGAACGGTAATTCTTCATCTATTCCATCTGGAATATTCATGAAGCCGTCACCAGCGGGTGCGCTTGGTGCCGGTGCTGGAGCCGCCTGATAACCGCCCTGGTAACCACTGTTCATATGCGGCTCGCTTGCCGCCTTGCTCTCTGCAAATTCCTGATCCTCTACCACAACATCGGTAGTATATACCTTCTGACCGTCCCTGTTGGTATAGCTTCCGGTCTGGATACGGCCGGTCACAACAACCTTCAGTCCCTGCCGCAGATATTTCTCAGCAAATTCTGCACTTCTTCCGAATGCTACACAGCCGATAAAATCCGCCGTCTGCTCACCGTCATTATTGCGCCGGAATCTTCTGTCAACTGCAAGCGTATACCTTGCAACAGCAGTAGAACTCTCGCCCGCAGAATAGCGTACATCCGGATCTCTGGTCAGGCGTCCCATCAAAATTACTTTATTCATTCTTTTACCTCTCTTCTTCTATGCCTCGTCTTTCACGCATAAATATCTGAGCACATTGTCCATGATGCGGATTCTCTGTTCAATCTCGCCTGGAACCGATGCGTCAGACTCGAAGTGGATGAAGTAATAATATGCTTCTTTCATCTTCTGAATTTCGTAAGCTAATCTTCTCTTACCCCATTCGTCAACGTCCGTCACATTGCCGCCGAAACGGGTAACTAAATCTTTTACCTTCTCGACTACCTGTGCTCTCTCGTCGTCTTCGATTTTTGCATTGACTACAACAGTTAACTCATACTTATTCATGTAGTTTGCACCTCCTTCTGGTCTTTTGGCCCCTGCTTATACCCAGGAGCAAGGATTATACCCATCCGGGTAAAATAATATATCACAATTTGGTATGATACCATAAATCCCCTGCCTGCGCAAGCATTTTACAAAAGATTTTCCCATGAACCGCATGCCGTCCGCGCATCCCGGTCTGTGCGCTCTTGTCAGCGTCTCATTCCGGCTTCCTAAGCCCCTTCGTATTCTTCTCCACCAGCTTCCGCGGCACCATGATCTGATGTCCGCAGCCCATGCATTTCAGCCGAAAATCCGCTCCTACACGCAGAATCTTCCACTCGAAGCTGCCACAGGGATGCTTCTTTTTCAGCCTTACGATATCGCCCACTTCATACACATATGCCATCCCGCGCCTCCTCTATTCCTGATCCAGATACTTTTCCGATATTTTAACTCCTCTTACCACCATACGGTTATCATCGCTCTCCTTCGTACAGGTAGAAAGGGTCACGATCAAATCCTCATTATAAACCTTTACATCCGTACTATAGGCAGACGCAGTCAGAGTGGTCGTCAGAAACTCATCGAATTCCTCCGGCGTAGTAAACTCCGTCTTGTAAGTATCTGAGATATCCTTAACGATCCCCGCCGAATAAATATGATAGGTAATCTCCCGTCCATCCGGCGTATAGATATAGAAATACTGGTTATCTTTCCAAAAGGATTCGTCCTGATATTTTTCCAGGTCGTGGAACATGGAATTATCCTTCATCCTATGTCCGTAAATAATTGTATTCTTGTCATTAAAATCCGGGTGATTGATGTAATTGAGGAAAATCGCCCCCACCGTATTATCATTTGCTGAAAATGTCTTGCTCAAATACAGATCATTATTATCCGTCTGCACCAGCGGATAGTTAATCTGGGACGGTTCCGGATAGAATCTCAGCCATCCTACCGTATCCGGGTTAATTGCCATAAGCTCATCAAAATCCACCCGGAAATTATCCTTATCATCTATCGCAAGCTCTCTGAGCTTGTCATACTCCTTCTGCCCCTTAAAGTACCCTCCAAAAATCTTATACAGCTGAAATCCGGAAAAACAGAACACTGCCAGTGCAATGACCAGAATCACCAGACTGGCCGCTCCGCCTCTTCTTTTCCCTCTCCGGTAATGCTTCTCTTCTTTCATACCCTTTCTTCTTCCCCCTTTTATATGGCTTCTAAAGCATAACAATAGCATAACACATCCTTCTGTTTTTTTATAGATTTTTTAGAGGAAGTTTATTGACTTTCATCCTGTATGGCGTATGATTCTCATTAAGAGGTGATGAGTATGCGGGAGAGATTCGCACGTTTTATGGCAGGACGCTATGGCATGGACTCCCTGGGACGTTTTACCATGGGGCTGACGCTTATTTTTATTATTCTGAACTATTTTACCAGAAACAGGCTGATTCCGCTTCTGGCATGGGCAGGCATTATGCTGACCTACTACCGGATGTTTTCCAGAAATGTCTATAAACGGTCAGCGGAAAACCAGAAATTTTTAAGCCGTACGGCAAAGCTCCGCCGGTGGTTCTACACCCAGAAGAATACGTTTGTACAGAGAAAGACCCACCATATTTACAAGTGTCCTTCCTGTAAGCAGAAAATCCGCATTCCAAAAGGGAAGGGACGGATTGAGATCCGCTGTCCCAAATGCAGTACAAAGTTTATTAAAAACAGCTAAGGAGCCGCTCTATGTTTGGCTATATTGTTATCAACAAAGCAGAGATGAAGTTCAAGGACTTTGACATTTACCACGCCTATTACTGCGGACTCTGCAGGGTTCTGAAGGAGCAGTACGGCATGATAGGGCAGCTTACGCTTTCCTATGATATGACTTTCCTGCTCCTTCTGCTCTCCGGTCTTTATGAGCCGGAGGATACGGATATGCACGTAACCTGCACCGCCCATCCATTTCATAAGCATGCCGCCAGAGTTAATGCATTTACCTCCTATGCCGCAGATATGAATCTTATCCTGTCCTATTATAAATGCATAGATGACTGGAAGGATGAACGCAAAAAGAAAGCTTACATCAACACCCGGCTTCTTCATACAAAGATAAAGAAAATAGAAGCCCGCTATCCGCGAAAAACTACAGTCATTGCCAAACGGCTGCGCCAGCTGTCCGCCTGCGAGAAGAAAAATGACCGGAATCTGGATAACATGGCCGGGCTCTTTGGCAGAATTATGGCAGAAATCTTTGCATACCGGCAGGATGAATGGGAATCTTCTCTTCGGAAATTCGGATTTTTTCTTGGAAAATTCATTTATTTGATGGATGCCTTTGAAGATATTAATGACGATTTGGCAGATGGGTGCTATAATCCTTTCAGGGAGGTCTGCCAACGTGCAGATTTTGACGATTACTGTAGACATCTCCTAACCATGATGATCGCGGAATGCTCCAGAGAATTTGAGAAGCTGCCGATTCTCACCTACGCAGATATCCTCCGCAACATTCTTTATTCCGGCGTATGGACCAGATATGAGGCTGTATGCCGGCAGCGGAACAGGAAATCAGAAGAATCCGGGAAGACCTCTTAAGATACCTTGACGGACAAAGTCCGCCGGCCCGGAGGGCATGAAGCAAGGAACGCCCGGAGGGTACAATCTAAGGGAGGCTTTTCTCTTAGCAGTATTCAGGAGATTTAACATGACAGATCCATATCAAATATTAGGTATTCCACGAAATGCTGGTGACGACGATATCAAAAAAGCATACCGGAACCTAAGCAGGAAATACCATCCAGACGCCAATATCAACAATCCGGACAAGGAATATGCAGAGGCCAGATTTAAAGAAATACAGCAGGCATATCATCAGATCATAAAGGAAAAGGAATCCAGCTATAGTTCAGGCTCCTACGGCGGAACAGGCTCTTATGGAACAGATGACCCATTCGGCAGCTTCTGGGGAAACTTTGGCGGAGACGGCTCCTATCGGCAGGCCGGCGCTTCTGCTTCAGAAAATGAAGAAGATTTACATCTCCGTGCCGCCGCCAATTACATAAACAGCAGACATTACCGGGAAGCGCTGAATGTACTAAACAATATAAAAGACCGTCCCGACAGATGGTACTATTACAGTGCCATTGCCAACTCCGGTCTCGGCAATAACGTAATTGCACTTGAACACGCTAAAACCGCTTATCAGATGAATCCAAACGATATGCAGTATCAGGTGCTGCTGCAGAGGCTGCAGAGCGGCGGAAGCTGGTACCAGTCCATGCAGAATCCCTACCAGACCTACAGTATGGGCGGCGGAAATTACTGCATGAAGCTGTGCATTGCCAATCTGATCTGCAATCTCTGCTGCGGCGGCGGAATGTGCTGCGGCGGACCCGGATATTATGGAGGATTTATGTAATATTTCTCAATAATAGTCCCGAAATTACAGCATCTCCTATCCTTTCCGATACTGAATATAGTTCATAAAACACCTTACCGCCATGGAAGCAGTTTTCCGGCTTCGTACCGTAAATCCAATCCGGCGGTAAGCAGGTATTTCCATACTCTTTGCAGTAATACTGTAAGGAACACGGTGGAGAATCTGCTTCGGAAGAATGCTGATTCCAAATCCGTTCTCCACCAGCGCCTGCATCGGAACCTTATCCAGCCCGGCCAGAGGATGATCCTTCTGAAATCTTGCCATAATATTCGGAATCCAATGTGACGACACGCTCGTAAACGTGCCGATTCGAATCATACCGGACTGCAGCCTGTTCAGCTCATCCACCTGCACAGCAAGCTTCTGATAATCACTACAAATATTCTTAATAAAAGGCATCAGGCGGATTCCGTCGGATGTAAGCCGCACTCCACCCTTTCCGCGTTCTAAGAGAACCACATTCCATCCATTTTTATCATAGATATTATGCTAATTATTCATTTTTGTAAATAATTATAATATGGTACACTAGATAAAGAAAATATGCAACAGAAAGGACAGATGAAGATGTTTCAAATCAGCGAAATCTAAGAAAACGCTTTCGTCAGCGTTTCTCTAACGTAATACCATCAAAGCATTTTAATATAAATAGAAGGAGATGTATCGTATGAAATCACTTATTCTGGCTGAGAAGCCTTCTGTGGCACGGGATATTGCCCGTGTCTTACATTGTCACAAGAATATTTCCGGCGCCATTGAAGGCCGCCAGCACGTCGTAACCTGGGCTCTGGGCCACCTTGTAACACTTGCTGACCCGGAAAGCTATGACCAGAAATTCAAAGAATGGAATCTGTCTTATCTTCCCATGATCCCAAAGAAATGGGAGCTCGTTGTCATAAAACAGACCTCCAAGCAGTACCACAACGTAAAGGCCCAGCTCTTCCGAAAGGATGTCTCTGAAATTATCATTGCCACCGACGCAGGCCGGGAAGGAGAATTGGTGGCGCGCTGGATCCTTGACAAATCCGGTTGCCGCAAGCCAATCAAACGGCTCTGGATTTCCTCTGTCACTGACAAGGCCATCCGGGAGGGATTTTCCCGCCTGAAGGACGGACGTGCCTATGATAATCTCTACCGGGCTGCCAAGAGCCGTGCAGAAGCAGACTGGCTCGTGGGCATTAACGCTACACGGGCGCTGACCTGTAAGCACAACGCACAGCTTTCCTGCGGACGTGTCCAGACTCCGACACTTGCCATTATTGCCGGGCGCGAGGAGCTGATCCGCGCCTTCCGGCCGGAAGACTACTACGGACTTACCTGCAATGCCGGAGGCATAACCTGGACCTGGCAGCAGGGAAAAAACGGAAGCATGCGCACCTTTCAGAAGGAAACTGTAAACAGGATACAGGAAGCTTTGAAGGGACAGTCCCTTTCCGTAACAGATATAAAGAAGTCTGCTAAGAAAACCTTTTCACCGGGACTCTACGACCTGACCGAGCTTCAGCGGGACGCCAATAAGCGCTTCGGTTTCTCCGCCAAAGAGACCCTAAACATCATGCAGCGTCTCTACGAGAATCACAAAGTACTGACTTATCCCCGGACTGACTCACGGTATATCGGAAATGATATCGTGCCTACGATAAAGGAACGCTTAAGCGCCTGCAATATCGGCCCATATAAGAAATTCATCCCGCAGCTTTTAAGAAATCCTATCCGGGTAAGCAGATCCTTTGTGGATGACAGCCGGGTCAGCGACCACCATGCGATCATTCCTACCGAAGAATTTGTCCAATTAGACCACATGACCAATGAGGAACGGAAAATCTACGATCTTGTGATACGGCGTTTTATCAGTGTTCTTTACCCGGCATATGAATATGAACAGACCACCCTCAACGGTACTGCCGCCGGAGAACAATTTACCGCAAGAGGGAAAATCATAAAGGCAGACGGCTGGAAAGCCGTCTACGAAAACGGCCTCTCCGGCTATTCAGCGGACGATGAGATTGATGACGGCTCCGCCGTGGCAGAACTTCATCAGCCAGACCAGAGCCTTCCATCCGTCAGGCAGGGAGCCTCTTTTGCCATCTCACGTACCAGCATGACCACCGGCAGAACAAAGCCCCCGGCAAGATTTACCGAGGCATCCCTTCTTTCTGCTATGGAGAATCCGGTAAAATACATGGAATCCCAGAACGCCAAGGCGAAAAAAGCCCTCGGCGAAACCGGAGGTCTTGGAACCGTTGCTACAAGGGCAGATATTATTGAAAAATTATTTCATTCCTTCCTGATCGAGAAAAAGGGGAATGAAATCTTTGTAACCTCAAAGGGAAAACAGCTCCTTACCCTTGTTCCAGAGGATTTAAAGAAGCCGGAGCTTACCGCAGAATGGGAAATGAAGCTGGCGGATATCGCAAAGGGCACCGTAAAGGAATCCACATTTATCCATGACATTGAGAATTATACAAAACAACTGATCCAGCAGATAAAAACTTCTGACGGCACTTACCGGCACGACAATCTGACCAGCACCAAATGTCCCCGCTGCGGCAAGCGCATGTTATCCGTTAATGGAAAGAACGCAAGGCTTCTGGTGTGTCAGGATCGTGAATGCGGTTACCGGGAAACAATCGCCCGGCTCAGCAATGCCAGATGCCCAAACTGCCATAAGAAAATGGAGATCATCAAAAAGGGCGGAGAGGAAACCTTTGTCTGTGCCTGCGGTTATAAGGAGAAAATGTCAGCATTCAAAGCCCGCCGCCAAAAGGAGGGAGCCGGAGTAACCAAAAAGGATGTGCAGAAATATCTGAAAAAACAGCAGGCGGAAGCTGTGAATACCGCATTCGCGGATGCACTCTCGGGAATCAGGCTGGATTGAACAAAAGTGCGCTTCGCACATTCCCGAAGGTCTTATAATATAGGAGACAATGTTTCCTATATTATAAGAAAAACCCGGAAATTACAAATTTCCGGGTTTTTTAGAGGCGCCAACCAGATTTGAACTGGTGATAGAGGTGTTGCAGACCTTTGCCTTACCACTTGGCTATGGCGCCTTGCTTTATGCACTTATACAGTATAGCAAATGTACCACTTCAAGTCAACCAAAAAAATGCCGCAAAAAAACAATTTTTCCGCGCTTGTTAGTAATTACAGGCCGGCCGTACAGTTTTAATCCCTGCACAGCCGGCGTGGTAAAAGGATTTTCCATATCTAAAATCCCAGTTCTTCATTCACAAGAATAACCTTAATGCGCTTTGGAACCTTAGAAAATCTGGTCACTAGAAACTGGCAGCATACGGTATCCGGCGACTTGCAGTCAGCACAGGAGCCCGTCTTCCTACAGGGCGTCTGGATCGGAAATCTCTGCGCGTTGATTGGCGCCGCTTCATTCCGCGCCCGCGACCATGCATCTTCCAGAGTCTTCACAACCTTATTCATGCCCGCCACAATAATAACATTCCTCGGTCCATAGACAATTCCTGCCACCCGGTTTCCTCTTCCGTCAATATTCACCAGAACGCCGTCCTCTGTAATCGCATTGGTGCTGCTGAGCAGGAAATCGCTTCCTAACACCGCGAGCTCTGTCTCCCTCTTCTCCTCTTCGGTTTTGCAGGCGTTCCTGTCATAAATCTGATAATTACCGGCACAGACTGCCTCTTTAAGACCGATTGCGTCAACAGACACCGAGCCTCCCCATCCGACAGAACTTCCTTCCGGGATCAATTCTAACGCTGTCTTAAGCGCGTCTTCTCTTGTCTCCGCATAAAACCCTTCCATATTCCGGGATTCCAGTCCTTTTATTACCTTCTCTGCAAGCAGTTTATTGCGTATCATTCTTCTCTCATCCATATATCCGTCCTCCTTAAGGCCTCATTTTCATAAAATACAAGGCAGTCATGATTCTTGCCCGGTTCTCGTTATTCATTATATCATATCCAAGGATTTCTTTCACCTTATTCATCTTATAATTCAATGTGTTTTTGTGGCAGTAGATTGCCTTCGACGTGTGCAGGATACTGCAGTCATACCTAAAAAAGGCTTCCAGGATTTTCATATAATCCGTCCCATTCTGTTCATCATACCGGATCAGGCCGCCCAGTACTTCCTCAACAAAAGATTCTCCCAATTCCGGATGCCTGATATCCGACAGGATTTTGTAAAGCCCCAGTTCCTCATACACCAGAATATTCTTCTCAATTGCCGTCTTTGTAAGCTGATATGCGGTCATTGCATGCTCATAGCTCTCCTGAAGCTGTCTGAGACCGGATACCTCCGTACCAATTCCCACATATACCTGGGAATCAGAAGCGCAGATTTTCTGCAGGACCTTCTTCAAATGCTCCTTGCCCTGTTCGGATACCATGATCAGGAGCCTGCCGTTTTCTTCAACTATAATCTCATGCTCCAGTAAATAATGAAGCTCCCTTACAATCTCCTGAAGACGCTTATTTCCATCCTCCTCCCAATAAGCATTGCAGCTTAATACAGCCATGATATATTCCCTATTGCGGTAAAATCCATTATACTCGAAATAATGTATATACGCCGCTTCATTCTCCGGATAGTAAATCGCATTCCTAAGCGCAGTATTCAGATTCGTTTCCCTCTGCTCATTCTTCAAAAGAACCGCGGCAAAAAGACGCATGATATCGATATACGGCGTATTCCACCCGGCAGCAAACAGTGGAAACTGCTTCTCATTACAATAATCCAGCACCTCTTGAGAATAGTTCTTACCGTCATGAAGGGAGAGCACAAGTCCTCCGGCGCCCGCCTCAATCAAACGCTTAACAAAGTCCAGAAGCCATGCCGCCGATGTATACTGCAGTCCGGCGTTAAATACCAGCTCGTTGCCGTGCAGTAATTTGATAAATTCCGGGTTCTCCACAATATGCGTCCATTCAATGATCTTATGAAAACAGCTGTCCGTAACCAGACGTATATCATATAGAGGTTCTATCTCCTGATACAGCTCTTCTAATGCTACCGCCATACAATCCTCTCCCGCGCCACAAATCTTGTAAATAATACACATAAATATTTATTCATTGTCAATAGTTTATCACAAATGTGCCCAGAGCACAATTATTTTGGAAATTTATGTATCATAAAGCTATATCCCAATCATTCAGAACGTGTTATATTGTATAAAGAACACAAACAATCTATAGATTGTAACCCCGAACCGTGTTCAAGTCCAATCTCCAGATTGCTAAAAGGCCGCGCATAATGCGCAGCCTCTTTTAGTATCCAGCCATATTCCCGTCTGTCATGCCTGTCTTTTCAGAATCTCATCCAAAATCTGCTCTGCCGCAGCCTCCTTAGACATAAGCTCCAGAGCCTGTATACCATCTTCTGTAATAATCGTGACCACATTCGTATCGGTTCCAAATCCTGCGCCCTGTACCTTCAGATTATTAGCCACAATCATATCAGCATTTTTCCGGGCAAGCTTATCCTTTGCATTTTCCAGAAGATTCTGTGTCTCCATGGCAAAGCCGCACAAAAACTGTCCTTCTTCCTTGTGATTCCCCAAATACCCCAGAATGTCTTTTGTCCGCTCCAGTTCAAGCGCAAGTTCCCCGCCGGCCTTCTTCAACTTCTCATCACTGATATTTTTCGGCCTGTAATCCGCAACAGCGGCCGCTTTGATAATAATATCCATCCCGGCACTCCTTTCCGTTACCGCCTGAAACATATCTTCCGCTGTCACCACCGGAACCATCTCCACAAACAGGGGGGGCACGAGAGAAGTCTTTCCGCTGACCAGAGTTACCTCTGCTCCCCGGAGCGCACAGAGTTTCGCAATACTATATCCCATTTTCCCCGTGGAATGATTGGTTATATAACGCACCGGATCCAGAAGCTCCTGAGTCGGCCCCGCTGTCACCAGCACCTTCCGCCCTGCCATATCTTTCTCATAGGCGCAGGCCATCAGTACATATTGAAACAATTCCTCCGGCTCCGGCATCTTCCCGATTCCGGCATCACCGCATGCCAGACGTCCCTCTGCAGGCTTGATCACCGTCATCCCGTACCTTTCAAGCGTCTCCATATTCTCCTGCGTTGCCGGGTTTTCATACATCCTGGTATTCATGGCAGGCGCTATCATCTTCGGACAGTCACATGCCAGCGCCGTCGTTGTCAGCATATCATCCGCAATGCCGCGGGCAAGCTTCGCTATCACATTAGCTGTTGCCGGTGCGATCAGCAGCGCATCTGCCTTCTTTGCCAGAGCTACATGCTCTGTACTATATTCATGATTCCTGTCAAATGTGTCAGTCAGACACCTTCTGTTTGTTAATGCTTCAAATGTCAGCGGTGCAATAAATTCCTTCGCATGCTCCGTCATGATCACCTGAACCTCTGCACCTGCTTTTATCAGAAGGCTTGTAAGAGCCGCACTCTTATACGCCGCAATCCCTCCGGTTATTCCAAGAATAATATTCTTTCCCTTTAGCATCTCACTACTCCTTTACAGTCAATCATCTCCGGCGGCCGGACTTACGTCCGGCCACAGCGCCTTTTTTTTCTAAAACAGTCTTATTCTATCACAGCTGCGATAAAACAGGCAAATTATTTTTTCTACAGTTCGCAAGGCCGCTGCATTTTCTGTTAATTGTGCCAATTCCCCTTAGATTTGATTGCACCGCACATCTGCAATATGATATAATATTTATGGACGGGTAAAGACACCTGAGAGCATCGAAGGAGGAACTTATTATGTATAATCAATTGGTGTGGAATGATGACTACAATATCGGAGTAGAAGTCATCGACAAAGAGCATCGGCGGCTCTTTAATATCATTAACAAGCTTTTCGCATTCGCAGAGCAAGATACGAAAAGCCAATGGGCATGCCAGGAGGGGATCAAGTTTTTCAAAGAACATGCTGTGAAGCATTTCGCAGATGAAGAAAAGTACATGATGTCCATCCATTACGAGGGCCTCGAAACACACAGACATATCCATAGAGATTTTCGGACAAAGACGCTTCCAGCGCTCGAATCAGAGCTGGAACATTCCGATTATTCTTCAGAAGCAGTGGATCATTTTCTGGGTGTCTGCGCCGGATGGCTGATCGGCCATACCCTGACAGAAGATCACGCGATCACCAACGGAAACACAAGCAAATGGGCAGATCTCCTGCCGGGTGAAGAACGCGATTCTATTAAAAAGGTGATTCTTCAGCTTCTGTATGATATGTTCCAGTTAGAATCCCATGTGATCAGCGAAACCTACAGCGGCGAGAAATTCGGAAGAGGCGTATATTACCGTCTGGTCTACGGCGCAGGCGAAGTAGAAGAAAAATGGGAAATCATTCTGGTCTTTGAAGAAAAGCTGCTCATCAACACCGTCGGCAAGGCATTGGGACTCCAGACAAACAAGCTTGACAGCATGCTGATCAATGCCACAAGATACACCGCACGTCAGTTTGTAGAGCGCGTCAAGGAGTACCTGCCGGACGCTGACTTGTTCGAGCTGCAGGGGGAAAACCTTCTTACATACGAAGAATTCCGGGATGTCTATGAACGCAAAAACCCACAGATAAGCCTGTTATTCGATACCGGCGAGGGATATTTCTCATATTGTGCGATTGCACCCCATCTGCTTCAGAAAGGACTTGGAACTCCAATCGAAGCGGACAATGCCATGTCCGAGATTGAAAAGTATCTAATGAAGAGAGAAGAGCCGCAGAAGCCAAAGATTCTTATCGTTGACGACTCCATGACGATACGGCAGGGCATGAAGGAACTGCTTTGTGAAGATTATGAGATTGCACTGGCCAAATCCGGAATGTCTGCAATCCAGTCTATTTCTCTGGATAAACCAGACTTAATTCTATTGGATTATGAGATGCCGGTCTGCGACGGAAGGCAGGTATTGCAGATGATCCGTTCGGAAGAGGATTTTGCAGCTCTTCCCGTTTTCTTCCTTACCGGCAGGACCGATCCGGAAAGTGTAAAAAAGGTAATCTCGCTAAAACCCGAGGGCTATCTGTCAAAATATTTAAAGCAGGATGAAATCAAGCAGAAAATCGATAGTTTCTTTGAACGGAAAAATGCTTAAAAACATACAATGCGGCAAAAAACAGCTTTGGACGGTCTCCAAAGCTGTTTTTGTATCCCCATATAAAAATTATTTCCTGCACAAATCATAACTCTCCGCTATCATCCTCTGGATCTCCGCTGCAGGAACCAATCCATCCAAAATAACCGAATTCCAATGCTTTTTATTCATATGATAGGCCGGAACCACAGATGTATAAGCCTCTCTCCAAAAATCACGCCATTCTGGGTCACATTTCACATTAACCCAGATATGGCCTTCTTTCTCGAATATCCATGCAAATATACGCTTATTTTTGCGGATGCGCATACAAGTCCAATTCGAGTCACGAAAGGGATAATCCTCATACACATCCGAAAAAGTAAGACAGTATTTGATCACATCTTCTCTGTTTCTCAAGATCTTCATCCAGCAGTCCTATTAACCTTCCAGCTTCCGGATCTGTTCTATCATCTGGGCATAATCTTCCTTTACCTTCTCCAATACAGGCTCAATATCCGCTCCATAGTCATGGCGGTCTCTCAGAAGCTCCGCAAGCTCATTGGAAGAATGATAAAAGCGTGTCAAAGACAGGTTCTGGCTGACACCCTTCATAGTATGCGCCGCCCGGAAGGCCTCTTCCATATTTCTTTCTTCTATAGATTGAATCAGCAGATCATAGCTTTTGTCGCTCAATACTTTTAAAAGAAACTTCTTTACTCTCTCTTCCGTCCGAAGCCTCCCCATTATCTCCTCGTAATTTGCTCCTATTGCATCATAGCATTCTTTTACTGTCATTCTTCTTCCTTTCTGCCATATAATCCCCTGGCCGTCCCTTATATATAATCAACTTTCATTCTCGTCTTTATTATAAAAGCGGTAGGCTTTCCGCCCTCCTCGTTTCGCTTCATAAAGCGCCTCATCCGCCATATGGAACAAAGTATCGTAGTCCCGCCCGCAGTTTTCTGCATATGCAACACCAATACTGACACTGATCTGAAACTCCTTATATTTATCGCAGAGAAGACCAAAAATACGTTTTACCTGTGATTCAGCCTCTTCCTTATACGGCATAAAAATCAGGAACTCATCTCCGCCCATACGGGCACATATATCTTCATTACGAGTGCTGTTTTTCAACGTCTCAGCCACATGCTTCAGCACTTCATCCCCGAATAAATGTCCATAGGTGTCATTCGCATCTTTAAAGTGATCCAGATCAAACACAATAAGGATATATCTCTGTTCTTCGTCTTTCGCCAGCGTTTCCGAAATCCGCCCCCTTGCGGTCTTATGATTCAAAAGGCCTGTCAGGGAATCATGCGCCGCTCTCGACTCAAGCTTGTTCATCTTCTCCATATCTTCATGGATATCCGCAATCTTACCAATTGCCCCGGCATATTCCGGCGGCTCGCCTTCTCCCCACATCGATTTGCTGATAACTTTACTCCATCTTCTCTGTCCATTGATATTCAGAAGATAGATTTCTTCTACCATAGGATCTTCAGGGGTCGTATTTTCAAGATCCCCAAGCAGCTGCTCAAAATCATCTTTATTAAATACCTCTGTCCCAAATCTGGCCTCCCGCGGAGTCAGAATCGTCTCCGGCATATTCAGATACTTTGCGCCCCACTCAGATAAGATTAGCATTTCCGGCGTCTTAGTATATTCAAACTGAATCTCTCTTGAAAGCGTTGCAAAGAACTGATATTTCATCCGCTCATGCTCTAACAGCCGGATGGAATGCTCGGATACGCTTAATTCCCCGCCCTCCATCATCTGCTCCACTGTGTTCGCGATCTCTTTCTGTGAATCGCCCTTTTCAGAAAGCTCTTTAAATTCCTTTTCCAGAGTTCCTTCTATATCTCTCAGACATTCCAAAAGCAGGGGATTGAATGTTCCGCATTCCCCGTTCAGGATCATATCCACCGCTTTCTCATGAGAAAAAGCCTTCTTATAAGCACGCTTACTGGTCAACGCATCATAAACATCTGCGAGAGCAACTATCTGAGCTACGATCGGAATCTCGTCCCCCTTTAGTCCGTCCGGATAGCCCCTTCCATCATACCTCTCATGATGCCATCTGCATATCTGATATGCAGTCCTTAAGAGCGGTTCATCCTCCAGCATCGGAATCCGCTCCAGAATCTTTGCGCCCTCTTCCGAATGAGTCTTCATAACCGCAAATTCTTCCTCTGTCAGTCTTCCCGGCTTGTTTAAAATTTCCTCCGGTATTACAATCTTTCCTATATCGTGCAGGGCAGAGGCATTACAGACGAGCGGAATATCCTTGGGCGAAATGTCGTACTCGTCCGTTTTCTCCAGCAGGTTCCTCATAAACAGTTCGGTCAAAGTCCGGATATGCACCACATGAAGCCCGCTCTCCCCGTTGCGGAACTCCACAATATTAGAGAGGATCTCGATCATCAGTTTATTGCTCTTCTCCTTCTCCATAATCTGTTCGGTCACCATATGCTCCAGCTCTTTCTGCTTGGCAAAAAGAATCAGGGTATTTACAACACGCCGGCGGACCGTACGCTCATCAAAAGGCCTGCTGATATAATCCTTAACACCAAGATCATATGCCCTGTCCACATATGTAGGAACTGTCTCAGCTGAGATCATAATTACCGGAATGCTCTTGATCCAGCCATTTTTATTCATTATTGCCAGAGTCTCGAACCCATCCATCACCGGCATCACGATATCTAAGAGCATCAGGGCAATTTCCTGCTCCTGGCTATGGAGAATTCCTGCCGCCTCCATTCCATGTTCTGCTTCCAGAATTTCATATTCATCAGAAAGCATATCCGATAAAAGAGAACGGTTAAATTCCGAGTCATCTACAATTAAAATTTTCTTCCTTATGCGTCCGTTTTCCCTTTGATTCATAAATACTTACTCCTTAAAATACTACCATGCTTTCTTTAAATACTTTTTCAAAAGCATCATAAGGCTGTCTACATCAATTGGTTTTGCTATATGCTCATTCATCCCGGACTCATGGGACTTCTGGATATCCTCCGAAAAAGCATCTGCCGTCATAGCAAAAATCGGCAGACCGGCATCCGGACGGTCAAGCTGCCGGATCCTCTCAGCCGCCTCATAGCCCATCATAACCGGCATCCGGATATCCATAAGAACCGCATCATAAGTTCCCGGCTCCGAGCGTTCAAACTGCTCCACGCAGAGTTTTCCGTTCTCTGCCCAGTCCACCTCAAAGCCTGCCTCCGTCAGGATATCCTCTGCAATCTCCCAGTTCAGTTCATTATCCTCTGCAAGCAGTATTCTCATGCCGGTAAAAATACTTTCCTCTTCCACCTCTTCTTCTGCTTCCTCTGGACTATTCTCCATATACCGGGTCAATCCAACATAAAGGTTCGATTTGAACAACGGCTTTGAGATAAATCCATGGGCGCCTGCTTCCCGCGCCTCCTCTTCAATATCACTCCAGTCATAAGCTGAAATGATCAAGATCGGAATCTCTTCTCCCACAATCTTGCGGATTTCCCTGGTGGTCGTCAGTCCGTCCATATCCGGCATCTTCCAATCCAGCAGTACGATCTGATAATCATCACCCCCTCCGTGATGCTGTTCAATCATCCTAAGTGCATCTCCGCCGCTCATTGCCCAATCCGGATTCACCCCAATCTTTTTCAACGCTTCAACCGCACTGAGACAAAGCTCCTTGTTATTATCTACAACCAGAATCTTCCATGGTGGAAGCACCATATCCTTCTCCGATACTACAGCCTTTTCTAAATCCAGGATTACATGGAATTCGCTTCCTTTTCCTTGTTCACTCTCTATCGATATGCTGCCGCCCATCATGTCAACGATATACTTTGTGATCGCCATACCGAGCCCGGTTCCTTCCGTCTTGCTCACCAGACTGGATTCTTCTCTTGTGAATGTATCGAATATCTTATCCTGAAATGCCTTTGTCATACCGATGCCTGTATCCTTCACCCGGAAGTGGCATCGGATATACCCCTCCTTATCCGGCAGAGCCTCTTGATTCAAATAAACATTTACTCTGCCCCCTTCCGGCGTAAACTTCACCGCATTGGACAAAAGGTTAATCAGTATCTGACTCAGGCGCACACTATCACAATATACTTCTTCCGTCTCGATTTCCTGAATAAATATATCAAAATGCTGTCCCTTTTCCCGGATCTGCGGCTGCACGATACTGACCAGGCTGTCCATGGTATCACGCAGAGAAACCAGATCCATATTCAGCGACAGCTTGCCGCTCTCAATCTTAGACATATCCAGCACATCATTGATCAGTCCCAGCAGGTGCTTACTGGACAGGGTAATCTTCCTCAGACAGTTCTCCACTCTTGCCGTATCATCAATATTTGTCATCGCAATAGCAGTCATGCCTACAATACCATTCATCGGCGTACGGATGTCGTGACTCATATTCGACAGGAACTCACTCTTTGCCCGGTTGGCCTGAACCGCCTCCCGCTCCGCGCGCTCCACCTCACGAAGCTGTTGCTGCGACATTCTGTAATACAGGAAAAAGATAATGAGCATTGCGATCAGAATCACTCCGACAGCCTTCAGCATCGTAGTCTGGCGGTCATCACTCAGCTGGATAATTGTGTCATTCATATTGCTGTGAGGCATAACCGACACCAGATACCATGCCGAATCCGGAAGCGGAGAGCAGTACTGCTGGCTGTATTCCCCATTCGCTATGACCATTGTCGAATAGGTCTCCCCCCCCTGTATAGCTTCATACAATTCATACGCATAGTCCTCCGGGCTCTTGCCGTCAAGCTCTGAAAACGCTTCATGGATCCGGGTAAAATAATTATCCCTGTAGGCCTCGCCGCTTCTAACCACGAAGCTTCCGTCCTCCCGGATAATATGAGAATACGCAACTGCCCCTTCTTCATCCAGAACCAGCGCCTCTTCCATATATTTCATCGGAACCCCCGCCACAAGCAGGGCACTTTTCTTCCCGTTCTTCATCGGATATTCCACACTCACAGACAACAGACACAGCTTCTCCCCATTTGGAAAATATCCGCTGGTTACCTTGTTGTCTCTACTATCTAATGTTTTCTTAAACTCCTTCTCATCATACATCGTTACCGGCTCTCCGAGAATGGTCTCAGCCTCACCGTCAGCCGCATAAAGCGCAAGGTATGTAAATTCCCTCACACTGGCGCCTAAATTCAGTTCTTCCAGCATCGCATCCCCATAGCTTACCGTTTCCGGAGGAGTCCTTTTTACGATTCCTTCCACCTGTGTCATCTGCAGGTCAACAATTGCCGCAAATTTCTGCTGGATCTGCCGGTTCATCTCCGACATATAGATCGTCCCAACCTCGCTGATCGCCTTCTGGCTCTTATTCTCCATTGTACTGCCAAGCCATAAAAAAACTGCAATGCATAAAACTACCAGACAGAATAAGCTGGCAAGCAGAAATTTCTTTGTCTGTTTAAACATCTAATTTGCATCCCCCTCATACTTCAAGATAAATCTTCCGGAATAGTGAAAGCGCAGCATCATTACTCTGCCACGCTTATATTATAAACAATTTTCCTATTTAAATCAATTCATTTCCGTATGTATTCCCTTCTATGAGGGAATTCATATAAATCATCTGTTCTTTCGCCTGTTCTGCTGCTTTATTTGAATCTTATTGTTCGATCAGTTCAAATTCCAGCTTTACCGGATTGTGGTCGCTGTATGCAAAATCCACATCAATATTCTCCGCTTCTGCCTTAATATTATCCGACACAAGGAATCCATCCACCACTGTTGTATAATTCACGCCCTTCGTATAGGCAATATCGGCGCCCCGGCACGTAGGAACCTCCAGTTCATTCTCCGCCCGCTGTATCCGCATTCCCTCTGCAATATCTTCCTGCGCCAGAATCGAAACCCACGACGGAAATTTCTGTTCCGACGGGAACCCTTCTGCCACAGCCTCTCCCAGTGCATGATTAAAATCACCGCCTACAATCACATAATTCCCTGCCATATACTCCTCTTCCATCACAGAATTCAAGAGCTCCAGCTGCTGTGCACGGATTTTTCCGCCCTCGTCATATGCAGACATATGACTGTTGATCAAAACCAGCTCATGCCCGTTATCCACCGGAAGGCGCATAAGCGAAAAGCATCTGTCCAAATCCGTAAATTTCGTAATAAAGCTGTTGTCCACCGGATAACTGCGCCGTTCAGATTCCTCTGCTTTATAACGGCTGAAGCTTAAAATACCGGCCTGAACCGCACCATGAGGGTCTGAAAATGGATAAAGCAGATAGGCTGAATGAAAATTATTCGCAAATACACTTCCGTATTCCGGGAATTCCTCCTTCAGAGCCTCAGCCTGATTCACATGATAGCTTCTATCCGAATCCGTATCTACTTCCTGGCACAGCATAAAATCCGCATCCAATTTCCCAAGCTCCTTAACGACCCCCTCTGTATTCTCCTCCACAGCTTCCTCACTGACTGCCTTGCCGTATTTCCCTGTGGTAGGAGTTCCGTCCTTCATCTCTCCTGTATCCATAAAGAAGCTGTAATCCCGCCCATACGCACCAAAGCCGATATTGTAAGTAACCGCAGTGTAGGTTCTGCCTGTCTCCAGCCGTACATCCGGATTGTTCTCAATCTCTAACGCCAGATAATCCTCGATGCGGTAGTAATGCGCCTGCATATAAATGATATAGCCTGCTACAGCCAGCACAAGGAGCAGCACAGCCCCCGCGATAATACGAATGCCGGTGCCTAACACAGAACGCTTTGGTTTATTCTCCCTTTTCATAGAATCCTCATTCTCCTTTGACCTAAATTTCCTATATTATGAAAATATCACGTCCGCTCATAATTATCAAGCTTTATGCAAATCGGATTCTATTTAACCTTTTATGTTTATTTTACTGCCTCAAATGCCTCATCCAGTGCCGCGATCAAATCCTCTGCCTTCTCAATCCCAATGGAAAGCCGGATGGTATTCGGCTTGATTCCCTGATCCAGAAGCTCTTCCTCTGTACACTGGCTGTGCGTTGTCGTTGCCGGATGGATCGCCAGAGACTTCACATCTGCCACATTTGCCAACAGGGAAAAGATTTCCAGATTGTCAATAAATGTCTGCGCTGTCTTAGCATCCCCCTTAATCTCAAAGGTAAAGATGGAGCCTCCTCCATTCGGAAGATATTTCTTATACAGCTCATGGCCCGGCTCACTGGCCAGCGATGGATGGTGTACCGCCTCAACCTGCGGATGAGCCGCCAGATACTCCACAATCCTCAGAGCATTGCTCACATGGCGCTCCACTCTGAGGGACAGCGTCTCCAGGCCCTGCAGGAAAATAAATGCATGGAACGGCGACAGGGTTGCTCCAGTATCACGCAGGATAACCGCACGGATATAAGTCACAAACGCCGCCTCTCCCACAGCCTCGGAAAAGGATACGCCGTGATAGCTTGGATTTGCCTCTGAAATCCATGGATAACTGCCGGCCGCCTTCCAGTCAAAGTTTCCGCTGTCAATAATCACCCCGCCGATAGCCGTACCGTGTCCGCCGATAAATTTCGTAGCAGAATGTATTACAATGTCAGCTCCATACTCAATCGGCCGGATAAGATACGGCGTTGCAAAGGTCGAATCCACTACCAGCGGAATCTTGTGTTTATGTGCAATCCGCGCCAGCTCTGCCAGGTCAGCCAGATTAGAATTCGGGTTTCCCAGAGTTTCCACAAAAATTGCCTTTGTATTATCCTGGACCGCCTCTTCAAAAGAGCCTTCCACCTCCGGATCTACAAAAGTCGTAGTCACGCCGTTCGTCAATGGAAGCGTATGTGCCAGCAGATTATAGGTTCCCCCGTAAATCGTCTTAGACGCCACAATGTGCTCTCCTGATTTTGCAAGCGCCTGAAATACATAGGAGATTGCCGCCGCACCAGAGGCCACAGCCAGAGCCGCCGCACCTCCCTCCAGAGAAGCAATCCTCTGTTCAAAAATATCCTGTGTGGGATTGGTCAGTCTTCCGTAAATATTCCCCGCATCCCGAAGTCCAAAACGGTCTGCCGCATGCTGTGAATCATGGAACACATAGGAAGTAGTTGCATAAATCGGAACCGCTCTCGCATCTGTCACCGGGTCTGCCTTCTCCTGCCCAATATGTAACTGCCTTGTCTCAAATCCCCAATTTTTAGAATCTTTTATATCAGCCATTTCAAATATTCTCCTTCCATCACTTTCAATTTCTATAATCATACTAACATGGTAGGTTTTAAATGTCTAATATGCAAAAAAAATACCCGGTTATAAATTCAAACTATAACTAGATACATTTCAAATCCATTCTGGAACATTTCACGGCATCCAGCTTGTTATCCTGCTGCATTTTTGGTAATCTAATGACAAAGTGTGGTGATATCAGTGTTAAAAATTGCTGTCTGCGATGACGAACCATTTATGCGGGAAGATCTGTCCGCAAAAATTTCCGATTATATAAAGGAACACACAGGCCGGCCCTGCCATATCGTAAGCTTTCCAACCGGCAGGGTGCTTTTGGAGGACTGCCGCGATTTTGATTTGATTTTCCTTGACATTCAGATGCAGGAGCCAGATGGCATGGAAACTGCCAGAATGCTGCGGAAAAGCGGAAATCACAGCCTGCTCATCTTTATAACTGTCCTAAAGGAATGCGTTTTTGATGCCTTTGAGGTACGGGCCTTCGACTATCTGCTCAAGCCGATAGCACCTGAACAGCTTGAGCGGACGCTGGACAGAGCCGTTAAAGCTTTAAATCAGACGGCGGAGCAGAGCCTCCTGATACAAAAAGGCGGTTCCTGCCAGATAATCGGGCTGTCCCAGATTTTATACTGCGAGGTTATAGGCCGGAAGGTCTATCTGCATTTAGTGGACGGACAGGTAATTGACTACTATGAAAAGCTGGAGAAGCTGGAAGCCGAAGTCGGCGGGCAGTTTTTCCGCTGCCACAGGAGTTATCTTGTTAACCTTGACTATGTCTGCGGATACAGCAAAGGACAGGCCCTGCTGCCTCAGGAGCATAAAATTCCCGTTTCCAGACTCCGCGGACAGGATTTGACCCAGGCGCTCCTCCGCCATATGAAAACGCGGAAACGAAAGATTTAAGAAAAGGGCTTAAAACTATGGATTGGATGCCCCTATCGGACTGTGCCGGAAGAATACTGATACTTACCGGAGACAACATTCTACATTTTCCTGATTTATACCCAGCCAAAAGGAGGAAGAGCCTTGCCGCTTCCTCCTTACTCTGCATCTCTGTTACCAATAGATTTATGTATGAGAACTGATCAGGGAAACCACTCCCACAATCACTAGAACCGGAAGTGCGATATAAAACAGTCCGGCTATAACAAGCAGTATCAGCAGCAGCGGCAGAAGCAGCACTGTAAAAAGTATCTTGACAATCCCCCATGACGCCTTTACCGCAAACAGAAATATTTTCCCAAATATAATACATGTAAAACAGATAAATAATAATGTAAACATATTGAACCTCCTCGTATCTTAACGTGTTCTCCCAGCACCGGATATATTCCTCCCACGGAATACGGATATATCCTCAAGCCCTAATTTCTCGCTGTACCCCTTCTGCTTTTTCATCTTTTCAGCCAGCAGGCTCATTCTAATTCTTTTCTCAACAGACATTACCTTTCATCGGCCTCCCCTTCTTCATTCCATGAAATATGATACTCCACTCCTGCCGCATGGCCGATTTGATGAATGTAATTTTCGATCAGATCCTCCGCCTGCTTTCTCGCATTATCCAAAATCGACGGATTATTCTCCACCTTCTCCTGCATATCTGTCTGAGCCTCCTCAATCGCCCGAGTCTGATCCTCTGCAGTAATCGGGTTCTTCTGAATCCACTGGTCTTTGGAAATAACATAGGAATCCTCATTCCACGAATCCGAATCCACCCTGCAGGACACCTCCGGTGCAGGAAGCGTAATAGTAATCTCATTTCCATGCTGCTCCATCCTGATCCGGTCAGACCGGAAGCTGATCTCTGCAATCCCTGTGTATTCCATCCAGAAGGGACGCGCCTTCTCTCCCAGATGGAACACTCCCATTCCCGGCTCCTTCATTGATTTTGCAACATTGTGATAATAGCACTCCAGCGCCGCCAGCTCACATATTCCCTGTACCCGGCTAAGCTCCAGAGCATGCTCCGCTCCGACGCCTTCTGCCGCATCTTCTTCAAAGACAGCTCCCTCTTCTTTCTCTCCGGCAGATGCATCAGTCTGACACCCGGTTGATCCAATGCCGAAACTTATTGTACATAATAGCACAAATATTCTCTTTAATCTACTCATCTTCATTTCCCTCCCCATATAAAAGCACCTCGACGCGGTATGTCACATCCTCGTCTACCTGATTTACCCACGGCTCCACCAGCGCCTTTGCAGAAATCTTTGCATTTTCTGCCGCAGTATCAGCAAGCTTTGTATCCGCACTGACCCGCTCTGACAGATCCGCAAGCGCCGCCTTGTATGCCTCCTGCGCAACAGTCTCTGTATTATATTTTTCATTCTCAAATATGTACTCCATTGTCCCGGGATCTACCCATGGCTCCGCCACCGTAATCTGCGGCAGGCGGATAATTATAATGCCGGCCTCTTTATCCAGAAACACCTGGATTTTGCTCACATCAATACCTGCCTTTACCGTTCCCTCATAAGCAGTATAATATTTTACCGTTTCCTCATCCTCCTCATACACCACGGCATAACCGTTATACGGGTACTCTGCCGTATACATCTCGCTCCTCTTTACGCTCTTCTCTAATACACTTTCCGTCACCGTGACAACCCCGCCTTCTCTGCCGATCAGAAAATCCTTTCCTTTACCGGCAATGTCAGAACCGGACATATGCCTTATCTTCCAGCAGATGCTTCCGGCAGTAACCAGTATTGCAAGAATTAATAACAGACGTATCCAGCTTCGCAGCTTCCATTTGAGCCTGCTGTCTTTCTCCTGTCTTGTGTCGTCCTTCTTTTCTTCTATCTCTCGATTCTCCAGCCTTATCATTTGCTTCCCTTCCTTTCATTTTACAGCAGTCCTTGCAAACTTACGCCAGTGCCCCATATTCTTTTTATTTTTTATCATATAGGATAACCGAAGGAACTTCCTATATGATAAATAATTTCATTCGATATAGTTATAATTTATAATAAAACGATAACCTGATAAATATACCAGAAAGCGGCATAGCACCTCCTAATTCAGTAAAAGCTTCCGAAAAACTTGACAAAATGTGATTTTGTACCTCTATTTCAGATTTTTTGTTACAAAATACATGATTTTTCACAAATTACTCGAAGCGGACAATGCTCTCGTCCGGCATGGAAAAAGCTTCTAAAAATCGAATTGTCCGTTTACGCAGTGCTCTTTACCATCTTCTATTTCAATCTGGATACATAGCTTTTTTACCGGATTATGCCGATTTTGAATAAGTACCACTATAATGTAATGCCTGCAAAGGACTTCGCGGAATCCATCCGGGGACGGCACGGTAAGAACGGATAAGCATCCGGCTTGCAAAGAATCTGTAACATGATATAATGAAAAGAAAAAAGGAGAATCTGCCATGCATGATCATGATCATTCCCATGGAACAGCCAGTTCTCCGGAAGAGACTTTGGCCCTGCTGGAATATATGCTGGGCCATAACCGTCATCACGCGGAGGAACTTCATGAACTGGCTCACAATCTTCCCGAATCAGAAGCCGCCCTGCTCCATGATGCGGTAGAGGATTTTAATCAGGGCAACGAGAAGCTGGCTAAGGTTCTGTCTGCTTTAAAAGGAGAGTAAGCCATGTGTCTTTCAGCAGTATATGAACACCGGCCGGAGGGCGAAGCCCTTCTGTGCCGCAATATCGCCAATGTCCGCATTCAGCCGGACAGGCTGACTTTTATCGACATTATGGGAATCCAGACAGAATACGAGGGAAAGCTCTGTAGTCTGGACCTGATGGAAAACAAAATATTAGTCAGCAGTGCAGACGAGGAATCTGATTAATATCGGACTGCACAGCTTAAATCGGCTATTGGAAAACACTGTCCGCTGTCTCCCAATAGCCAATTCAAACCTCATAGGCAAATATTATTTTTATTGCTTTTTTCTTCCAAAATGCAGCTCTCTCATTCCCTCTACTTCATCACACACCGGCTTTAAACTACAGCTGCTGCAGTCTGTCGGCATCCCGTCCAAAATGTGTGTCAGCGTTCTGGTGATGTCTGCTGATTTCTTCGCACTGTCCTGAAACATCGCATAAGGCGCCTTAGGATCCGTGACAAAAATCAGCTGTACCCGCAGTACGTTCGGATTCTTCAAATACTGCCGGATAAAATCAAACCCTACATTCTGAAAAGATATTCCTTTCTTCAGAGCATTCTTGCTCACCCGCACCTGTTCCCTGTAATCTCCGGATGAAATGCGGAACATATAGCCCTTGGGAAATACATGGTATTTGACAAATTCCATATCCCGGATTGCTTTATATGCTTCCTCATCATCCTCCCCCAGCCCCGCTGTCTGAAGCAGGGCAATCCGGGCATAGGGTGCATCCTTCCTAAGCTCCCTTAGATCCGGCCCATACAGCAACACCTGATTCTGTCCGATCAAGCCGCCGTCAGTCGTCACACAGGTGAAATTCACTGCCGGCCGGCCGCCGCCTCCCAGCTCATAGGCGGCGTCCCGCTGCAGCACCAGCTCGCTTACTCCTGCATCCGGCCATGCACTCCGTTCCTCATAAGCCCAGATCTTCGGCTTCAGCGGGCCAAGCTGCTCTTTTGTAGCGGTGATGACAGAATCGTACAGCTTCATCAGAACTGGATATCCCTTAAGGAATCTTTCTTATCGTGGAACTTATTGAGCCAGATGTAAATAAATCCCACAACCTTCATATCCAGATTCAGCATATAGATGGTAAACAGCACGCCAAATATAATGCTGATGACCTTAAATAAAATTTTCAGTACCTTTTTCATGTCAATCCCTCTTTTTCTGTTTTTGGTTAATGACATAACAGTGAAGCCAAAGGCTGAACTGTTACTCTATGCCTTAGCCATCCCTTTCTGCCTTGCATATTCTGCAGCTCCTAAGGCTCCCATCAGCTGCGGATCAACAGGCAGGTCAATAACCTTCAGCTTCAGCACGTGCTCAATAGCATTCTTTAAACCGGCATTCTTCGCACAGCCTCCAGTCAGGGTGATCGCTGTAACAGCGCCTGCCTTTTTCGCCATAACAAAGCACCGCTTTGCAACAGCCATCTGGATACCAGCCGCAATCTCGTCCATCGGCTTGCCCTCGCCCACCAGCGTGATAACCTCACTCTCTGCAAATACTGTACACTGGGCAGTGATCGGAATCACATTCTTTGCGGTCAGCGACAGATTGGAAAATTCTGTAAGAGACATCTCGAAGCTCCGTGCCATCGCTTCAAAGAAACGTCCTGTTCCGGCGGCACATTTATCATTCATAGCAAAATTCTTTACCGTCCCGTCCGTGTCAATACTGATTCCCTTTACGTCCTGGCCTCCGATATCGATGATCGCCTTTACGTCCGGATCGGTTACGTGAACACCCATCGCATGACAGGAAATCTCTGAGATATTCTCATCTGCAAATGGAACCTTATTACGGCCGTAGCCGGTACCGATAAGATAACACAGATCCTTAGCCGTTTCCAGCTCCGGCACCTGCCCGATAACCTCCTCCATAGACATCTTAGCAGACACCTCAGAATTGATCTTGCTGCGTATCGTCGTGTGCGCCGCAAGCTTGCCATTTTCATCTATGATCACTGCTTTGGTATAGGTGGAACCTACGTCACATCCTCCGAAATACTTCATGTTGTTCTCCTTTCTGGTGACAGATCTACCATGTCACATCGTCCTCAAATTCTACCAGGGATGGATCCAGCGGTTCCTCCTGGAATACATTAACCATATAGTTATTCACCTTGCTCCGCATATCCCGGCGGGATACCGTACGAGGATCCATCAAATCATGTTCAACCCAGATAAGATGGATGCCCCGCTCTCTGGCCTGCTCATCGAACAGCCCCTGCAGTCCGCTCATGGTCTTACAGCATACATGCTGATACATGATCACGATTTCCACATTGAACGCTTCCACCTGCTTCCACAACTCCTCCAGAACATGAACATGGCCGCCGTTGGTATGCTTGCGCATAACCATCCGTTCATACAATCTTGCCAAATCTCTGATTGCCTCTTCCTTGTCATCTGTATTAAGCATCTTAGTAAAGTTCAAGCTCTCCATCTCTACCATTACGCCGATACCCCAGCAGTTCTGAAGCCAGTTTGAGAAATTCGCGTAATAGTGGGCCGGGCAGCTCCATACGATAGCTCTGTGGCGGATCGGTGCACGATACGGGTTCATCTTCTTCTCGTAAGCCTTCATCATCATCTTGTCAACGCGCTTGAACGTCTTCATGGTACGAGGATCCAAACCTCCGTCCATCTCATAGCTCCACTTACGGAACAGCTCATATGCCGGACCGATCACCTGCGGATACGGAGTCTGGTTAACCTCCCATTTGCGCATCTCATAATTGGTCTGCTCGTTGAACCGCCGTATTACCTCGAAATAGTGATCCCAATCCCACTTCTCTCCGGTAAGCTCTTCTACCCATTCAATACACCTTCTCATATCCTCCGCACCGCATTCCACCGTATCCTCATCATCGTAGCGCACAGGCAGAGTGAGAGGATAGGTCGGCATCTTAAAACGGCGGTCCTGATAAGATGTAGCCATGTCTGAGCCGTCACACGGAGTAGAGGTAGAAATAAAACCTAATCCGCAGTGCGGAAGTGCATCGATAATCGCCGCACCGCATTCAGAGGTCGGCACCGGGCAGGTATCTGAAGGCAGTCCGAAACTCTCTACCGCATCTATGTAAGGAATACATACCAGCTGATCAATCTCCGATACCAGAAATACCGGCATCAGCTGATAAGGAACCCCCTCCAGATTCGGAAAGCCTGCCATCATCTGACTCATGGTCATCTCGTCAAAAAGCATCATTTTTTTTCGTATCTTCTGGTTATTCCCCAGCCGTTCGTCTGCCTTAAGGAGTGTAGCGATGGTATTCGCGCCATAGCGGAACACCGGCAGGAATAGTTCATTCGCCATAGTCACGTGCGGTCCCCTGAGCCCCAGATTATTCCGGTCTGCAAAAGCAGGCAGTGCAAGATATGAACTGAACCACCGATATTCAAATAAGCCCTCGGCTATAGAAACCGGATCCTGCATTACCATACCCATCATCACGCCCCAGATTTTCAGCCATCCCGCGAAATCTCTGGCAGTGCCCTCAACTCCGCGCCATTCTCTCCGGGTAAATGCAATCTTTCCCGGCCGGTACAGCCTTCCAAGATGCTTCTCCCCGTTAACCAGCAAGTCAATCCGCTCTTTGCCTGACATAGCAGCAACGGTCTTTGCTTCATCAGTTATACGGTCCCTGGCGGCTTTCAGGTCTTCCTTAACTCTTTTTCCCACGTCCTTCCAGTCTACTTCTGAAATCAATTCTTTCCATATCTTCAAATCCTGAGGGACGTTCTTCTTTGCCCATTTCAGGTTACTCTTTAACATCGCCGCCTCCTCCTCCCTTTTGGATACGCTTAATCTCCAAGGATTCTACAAATGCCTGCATCCGGGTACGCAGCTGCCCGGAGGACCGGGCATTATAAGGCCGGTCAAGGGAAAGCACCGGATGTCCATATTCTTTCTCCTGAATATAGCTGGCCAGAGCCCGTTCAAAGGCCCAGAAATCACAGAACTTAATCTGTTCAAAGATAATTCCCTCAGCGCCGTACTCTCTTGCCAGACGATCCGCTGTCTCCCTGCGCTGGGTAATCTTTTCATTGCTCATAAACCGCGGACATTCCGACACCTCCAGATAATGACGGCATACCTGCGTAAGCGCATCCTCCTCATCATTCAGGATAATCTCCTCCCGTCCCGGCGTAGAACCAAAGCAAAACCGGTCAGCCACAATAAACGCCCCTGCATCCTCAATCAGCTTCGTCAGTCCCAGATCATCCACCTCGCTGCCCACCAGGGCAACTCTTGCCCGGTACCAGGGTTTAGGATCCGGCTTGCGCTTTTTAATCTCTTCCAGCGTCTTCTTCAGCTTATCCAGGATCAAATACTTCGGACAGCAGTAGGTCACCATATTCAGTACATGGTATTCACAGCCTGTAATCGGCGGATTCGGAAGCTTCCTGAGTTCTCCGATCTCGGTAATAATACGACAGATCTCGTTGTGTTCCTTTACCGCTTCACGAATAGCGTTATCAGAAATATCTACACCGTACACCTCATGCAGCCTGTCCAATACGCGGTTCTTAATCTGCCGGACGTAATGGGTAATGGTAAAATCCTCTACCTTGTAAGGAATGTCTGCATGGGTAACAAAAAACTTCTCATTCGGAATCAGCTTCTGCAGCTCGATATTCTCCATACAGCGGTTCATCTCTGCACATGCATCCACACCCGCCAGCGCGTCCAGAAAATTAAAACCGCCCTCGAAGGAACGTTCCAAAAGCGCCCTGCAGAATTCACAGGTATAGTTGGACATATAATAGGTAGCAATATCCATGGATCCGGTATTCGGAGCACGCAGACGCACAGAAAAACAATTATCCAGATTCAGCAGTACCTCCGGCATGTGGAAGCAGGTATAGCCTACCGCCAGCTTCCCCTCTTTCCTTGCCTTCTCAATGAGGGTATTATTCGCATTCTCCAGCAGCTTTTCAAAATAAATCAAATGCTTCAGGTCTTTCAAGTATCACACCTCTCTTCGTTCTTCTTAATATAAATCTCCTTGCCGCATCATAAAATCTCCCATCTCTCCAGAGCCGCGCGCACTCCCTTCAGCAAAGCCGCATCCCCGCTCAGCTCAAACACACTAAGGCCTCTTACTTCATTGGAAACGTGCTCCTGGTCGGCTGGAATACTGGAAAGCATCTCAATCGGCCGCAGATCTACCAGCTCCAGCATAGACGCATCCGTAACCCGGTTGACAATGGCGCCGCACTGCTTATACATCACAAGCTCCTTTGCCACCTGCTCAATCGTCTTCACCACCTGTACACCCTTACGGCTGGGATCCGTAACCAGCACCAGATGAGTCACCTGCTCCATAACTCTGCGGTTGATCTGTTCAATCCCTGCCTCACCGTCAATGACCACATAATCAAAGTCCTTCGCCAGCAGGGAAATAACCTCCTTTAGATAGGCATTCACCTTACAGTAGCAGCCCGCACTCTCCGGCCGGCCGATGGCCAAAAAGGAAAATCCTTCCTTCTCCACCATTGTGTCGAAAATCTGAAAGCGGGCTTCCCCGAGGAGCTCTACTGCTTCCTTCGGCTCACCCTGTTCTACACTGGCTACAATACGCTTGCGGATATCATCCAGAGTAGATTCTGCCTCCACGCCCAGACCCGCCGCAAGTCCGACTGCCGGGTCTGCATCAATGGCCAGAATCCTGGCTTTAGGATAGCTCTCTGCCAACAGGCGCACCATAGCAGCACAAATAGATGTCTTCCCCACGCCGCCCTTGCCCGCGGCGGCAATAATCGTTGTATCATGCAATGGTCCCGCCTCCTTTCTCTTTCCTTATTATCATGCATTTTTTTAATCATTTTACCACAATATTTGTTTATTTGCAACAAATACAAATTGATTTATGACACTTTTTTGTTGCAGTTTAAACAAAAACTTGCTATAATGAGTTTACTATTACATATACGTATGAGACAGATATTTTAGAGAGGAGATGATCTGATTATGAATGAAAAATTGGAACCGTTGTTTACCCCCTGGAAAATTGGAAACTGCGAGATCAAGAACCGCATCGTCCTCACTTCCATGGGCGGCACAGATCTGTTCGGGTGGATGGAGAAGCACCATTTTGACAAGGCCGGCGCTCATTTTATTATGGAAGCAGCCAAGAACAACGCCGGACTGGTCCTGCCGGGCTGTCAGCCCGTATACAACCCCATGCTGGGACAGTGGATGCACAAAGAAAAGAAGATGTATAAGGATCTGAAGAAGTGGATGCCCGAATTCCACAAGACCGGAGCCAAGCTGTTTATCCAGCTTACCGCAGGCTTCGGCCGTTCCTTTACGATCAGCGGGATGATGGAAAAGCTGTACACCAATCCTGCATTACGGAAGGCTTCTAAGCCATTTATGGACCTGGATAAGATTACTGCATCTGCAAGTCCTTCCCCGAACCGCTGGTCAGACAAGGTACCTTCCCGGGAGATGACGGTAGAAGAGATCCACGAATTTGTAGATGCTTTTGCCAAAACAGCAAAGCTTCTGAAGGATGCCGGCGTAGACGGCGTGGAGATCCATGCGGTTCACGAGGGCTACCTTCTGGATCAGTTCACTCTAAAATATGTAAACAAGCGTACCGACCAATATGGCGGTTCCTTTGAAAACCGCTACCGTTTTGCGGCAGAGATCGTGAAGGCTATCAAATGGACATGTGGAGAAGACTTCCCGGTTTCCTTACGCTACAGCGTTCTGTCCAAGACCAAGGGATTCCGTCAGGGCGCCCTGCCGGGCGAGGTATATACCGAAGCCGGACGGGATATGGAAGAATCCGAACGGGCAGTCAAGTATCTTCAGGATGCCGGATACGATATGCTCAACTGCGACAACGGCACCTATGATGCCTGGTACTGGGCGCATCCGCCGGTATATATGCCGGAGAACTGCAACCTTGCCGACGTAGAGCACATCAAACAGTTTGTGGATATTCCGGTAGTATGCGCAGGCCGTCTGAATCCATATACAGCGGCAGATTCCATCGCGGCCGGAAAGCTGGACGGGGCAGGCTTTGCGCGTCCGTTCCTCGCTGACCAGCAGTGGGTAACCAAGATGATGAAGGACAGGGAAGAGGACATCCGCCCATGTATCCTGTGCCACAATGGCTGCTTTAACATGTGCCATTACAAGGGGGTTCCAAACGATCAGGATTTGAGCGACAGCCTGCATCTGGCCCGCTGTGCCGTCAATGCCGAGACCATGCAGTGGAACAAGCACCAGATCAAGCCTGCCAAGGCTCCGGTGAAGGTTCATATCGTCGGCGGCGGAATCGGCGGTATGGAAGCCGCACGGGTGCTGAAGCTGAGAGGCCACATCCCGGTCATTTACGAAAAGAGCGGTGTACTGGGAGGCACATTTATCCCTGCCAGCGCAGAATCCTACAAGGGCAAGCTCCGGGAGCTGCTTACATGGTATCGCCGCCAGATGGAAATCAGGAAGATTACCGTACACCTGAACGAAGAAGTAAAAGATTTATCCCAGTTTGGCGATGAGCCGGTCATCATTGCCACAGGTTCCGTACCCCGTTTACTGAAGGGCGTTCCGGGACATGAACGGATGGTAGAGGCCTGTGATTTCCTAAACGGCGCAGAAGTCGGACAGAAGGTTGCCGTTATCGGCGGCGGCCTTACCGGAAGCGAGATTGCCTACGAGCTGGCGCTGCTCGGAAAGGAGCCGGTCATCATCGAGATGAAGGACGATCTGGTATCCCAAAAGGGTGTCTGTCTGGCAAACAGCTCCTATCTGCGCGAGTGGTTTGAGCTGCATAAGGTGCCGGTATATCTGGAAACCAGCTTAAAGGAAGTGAAGGAAGATGCCGTGGTATGCCTGGATAGATGGGGCCGGACCATCAGCATTCCCTGCGACAGCGTGATTTCCTCTGCCGGTTATATCTCAAATCCAATGGATATAGATAAGAAGAAAAAGAACGTATATCTGGTCGGCGACTGCCGGAAGATCGGCAATCTCAGAAGCGTCATCTGGGGCGCTTATGAGACTGCGATGAAGATATAGCGAAAAACTGCTCAAGCGGCTGTAACGGCCATACATATAGGAAGAGCCATGGCTCCTCAGATCATGGCTCTTCCTTCATATTCCCACCTAATTTCTTTCTCAGTTCTTCCTTTAGATATTCATACCTCAAACGCTTTTCTTTCTTAGAAAAATGTACTTCCCGTGACTGCATCGGATTGCCCTCATAGGATAGCACTTCTTCACCAAACTGCTCACTTGTCAGGTCAAACACGCAGTCACCTATCACATTGTAGCAGTGATAATTTCCGACCGGCCTTAAGATGCCATAGACATCTCCGCCGAATATGTCCTGTGCAAGAAATGCAGTGATGGAACACTGTCCCAGTGTCATATTTTCCTTCGTCCAGTTATCCCTCATCCTCGGCGCACAGGTATCTGCACACCAAATCTCTGAAAGCAGATCATAGAGATGCTTTGGATCTTTTATCACCTTATATTCATCAGAAACTGCAGACACATCCGCCTGCCGCCAGCCGTAAAATTTATACTCTTTCATTTGCTATCCTCCTTGAATTGGTAAAATCCTGCCTCCATCAGCTTCTCCCGATATGGTATTTCATAAAATCTTTTGGAAGATTCTTCTTGTCAATCCAGATAAACCGAAGATGAACGTCTGGATCACCCTCTATTTTATACAGTCGTATTCCGTTGATCCCAATTTCTCTCAGTCGTTCTGCTGTCAGCGGTTCAAATTCATCCAGCTGAAACACGCCCCGCAGAATCCATTCGCCTAAGTAGGATTGTTTCTCAACAGACTCTATTGCCTTTCCGTTATCCTGCGTGATAAAAGAACGGATGCTGTCTCCGGAAGGCTCAAAGACCAGATTAAATTCACACCGGCTTTTTTCCAATGCCAATTTATTGGTGCGTTCTCTGAATGTTCCAATTCCCGGACCAAAAAAGTCAGGATGGCTTGCATGAAACTCCTTCGCATTAGGAATCGGAATATATAGCTCATCCTTCGGACGATAGATGAGCTTCTCCACCGACGCCGTAAATTCTGGATTTCCTGCTTCCCGCACACGGGCAGATATTTCTCTTCTCAGAACTGCCTTTACCTCTTTTTCAGCTTTAGATGAGGCCTTTACCAACAGATAACTACGCAGCTTTTCTGTTATTTGCTTCAAATAATTTTCGTCCATGACATCGGAATATTTTACAGCTAAATCCGATATACGTCTTTCACGCTGATCAACAGCCAGCTTAGAGCCGGTTCCGTAAAAGCTGTTAAAGCCGGAAAATCTTTCTACTTCTCCATCCTCATTCGTAATCAGCCATGAATAGGACTCTGAAATTACAGGAGCCCGGGTGCCATATATCCGGTCGGCAAGGCCGGAAAACAGGCCGTATGCATCATCCGCATATACAACATCCCATTTTTCCTGAACAATCTGCTTGTTTCCAAAATCCATTAACAGCTGGCTGTCAGCAGACGTAAAACGGTATGTATGATTTCCATCCGTGAAATCAAAATTAGTAGGATTCCGGGCACTGGTACATCCAATCACGGAAATCTCTCCAACATTAATCTGGTCATAAGACGTCTCACCAACGTAAATTGCAGCTGCCTCTCCTTTTGGCGACGGCATCAGTACATGGTAAACTGCCTGAACATCATCGTGCTCAGAACTTACGGAAAAGCCCTGGATATTGGCCTCCGAAGAACGGATGCGTGCATTTCTTAATGTGGCAATTTTCCTTGCTAATTCCAGATATAATAACGCATTAATTTTATTAATTTCTTCCTTCGTCTTAGCAGTCCCGCCATCCGAAACCGCATTGGCGCGCATTTGATTGATAAGACCTGACCATTCATCATGATTCGCTTTAAATTGCGCTACCTTTTGAGCCCCGGAGCCTATTCCAAAGGTTTTGATACCAATTAAATATTTATGCTCTGCACCGTCTGTTCCAGTCAGATTAACAGAAGCATCATAGGAGGTATTGCCAATATCCTCAGCGGAAGCATGAAATACTCTTTGAAAAATCGTTTCCTGATATTTAGAATTGATAATAGGACTTGGGATGGTGTAGTTTTCCCCATTTTCTGCTTTTTGCGCAAACATCTCTGTAAGACTGGCAAATGCAAGTATCATTCTTTTATATTCCTGTTTTTCATGTTCAGGAAACTCTGTCCACATCATATAGAACACTGCCTTTCTGCAAACTACTTACTTTTGAAAGTGCTTCATGTATACTATATCACAGCAGCGCTGAAATGGGGGATTTTTCCGCCTTCTTTATTTATTATCATTTTGGATGGTATGCTCCAGCGCTTTTCTTTTTCTACGCTCATGGTCAAGCTCTTCTTTAATCTCATCCATACGGCGGAAAATATCTGCAATTGTCTCCTGTTCATTTTCTGGATTAGTTTTTTCCATGTCGTTATTTCTCGCCTCAATATCCTTGCGTAACAAAGTCTTGAATATAATACGGACACATGGCTGAATAAAAAACAACTGTGTAAAGTAGGCAAACGGGAAATTGAAGCATACTAATTTCAGCCAATTTGCTAACAGCAAAATCACATCAAACCCTCTATAATAAGGATAATACAGGAAAGCCGCAATAAAACTCATTGCCGGACACATAATACCTACGGTCGCGCAGATAATCGCTGTCTCAAATATCATCGGATGATTTTTCGCAGGATTGAATACACGGCAGGCAAGCTTAAATGACAATGGACTGCCTGCCAGATTTTCAAGTACATAGGCTAAACAAAACTCAATCAAAATGCAGGCCCATATCGGAAGGTAGCCTCCGCACATATAAACGCCGCCCTGCTTATTAAGCGCCGCAATAACACCAGTAGTCCCGTTAATAGCCATCAGAGTATTACCATTTACAACATACAAGCTGTAAAACACATAGGCATGTACTGTAATCACAACGGTGATAAACGCAAATACCATTCTTTGGAATTGATTTCTTGGCATAATTTTCTCTCTCCTCTTTTATAAAATATATTAATCGCTGAAAAAAACGCAAAAAAAACACACATATCGCCAAAGATAAAATAAATCTTGTGAAAACCGTCCTCGTAATCAGATTTACTTGCCTTTGGCAATACATGTGTCGTGCGTGTTTTTCCAGATAATTAGAATAACACAAAATTTTTAAAAAAACAAATAAAATTGTTTATTATAATTTGAAACTCCCCCCCAGTTACATCAGTTTTTCTTTTTATTCATCATAAAAATATCCATATTAGGTGCTATTAAGCAAATTCCAAGCAAACCTATACTTACTCCCATCAGCCAGCCTATTGGATATTGAAACATAAAATATGTTACTTTTTTCTGCATATAGTACTGAATCAGATAAAGCATTGCTGTTCCAAGCGAAATTATCATTCCTTCTATAATCAAGAAATAACAGAATCCTTCAAATAACAACAGCTGCCTCTTCTGTTTTCTAGTCAGGCCAATGCGTTCCATCATTACCAATTCCTGCTTTCTTGCAAATATTCCCGTAATTATCACGTTAAAATAATTTGTTATCCCTGCAAGAAATAATAATGCACTAATGCACCCTAGGATCATACGGTTTCCATGCAGCTTATCAGACATTTTCTCCAACAAATCTGATTTACTCAATAGTAATATTTCTGCCGTTCCTGCTGATTTTCTATCCTTGTTTTCTTCTGCTATAATACTTTTTATTTCCTTTTTCAGATTTTGTTCTTTGTCCTTCTTTGTATTCAATTCCATATAAAGTATTTTCTTTTCTGTTCCAAGCCGTTTAAATCCTTTTTCACTTACAAAGAAAACTGCCATATTTTCTCCATGCCATCCTGATTTTATTTGTGGAAAACCTTCTCGTTTACTATCTATATATCCGCTTAACACAAAATCTCCGGACTGTTGATAAGAGATTCCCAATTCATCCATGCTCTGAGATGCTTTTTCTACTTTCTCCCATTCTTCTTCAGACATCAATTTTAGAAATTTCATCGGCTCACCTACTGTTTGTTCTGCCTTTTTTTCCTGTTCAGGAGTAAACCAGCGTTCATGAACAAACAGAGCGCCTGTTCCATTCTCTACACTTTCCATGTCTACCTTCAAATGATTTTCCAAAACATATTCACTTAGTTCTTGTATCTCTTCTTCATCTATAATGCGTACTGTTTCTGGTTGTCCTGACTCTATCATATTATGTCCTAATTCTTCTGCATCAGTTCTAAAATACCTATCATTTACGGGACTCCATCCCTTTTTTGAAATCACTGGAATCATAAAAGTCCCTTCTGCCATTGTTGATTGTTCTATTCCGTCAAGCACAGAAATTGTTTCTTTCATGCTCTCTGGAATCGGTGCAAATGCATCATTATAGCTATTCCACATAAAATCAAATACATCCCCATCTGTAAAAAACGAATCGACCAATTCTGGTTGTGGGGTATCTACAAATCCACCTGCTTCCTGTGCCTCTTGGCAAAACTCTCCTATAATCGTAAAATCCGGTTTTTTAAGATAAATATTTGACGCATCACTTCCCTGTGTGATCACTACTGCACAAAGAATTGCCTCCACGCCGAGAAATATTGAAAAAATTGATAGTATAAATCTTACTTTTTGTCTAGTTACGTTTCTCCATGCTATAAAAATTAACTCTAAAAATGAATTTCTTTTTATCTTATATTTATGATTTTTATCTTTGTGCTCTCGACAAAATAATCTTACTTTCTTTTTTACTTTTATTCCTGTATAATGAAGGCTCTCAACACAAGATTTATTCACGGCACAATAAATATTCCTTCCAACAGCCGCTTCAATAATCAACAGACTAAACACAATTGCTGCGATCAAAACCTTTGGATTAAATACTGTAAATTCTTTTGCTCCGCCATATTCTCGTAGATACTGTTGTCCCAAAAGAACCGGCATTCCCCATTGCAAAAATAAAATTGATAAAATTGTCCCTAAAACAGTTCCCTGAACTATATATCCAGATAACTGTTTCTTATATATTTTTCTAATCTGCTTTTTTGTTGCTCCAATGGTATTAAGCATTCCCATCTGACGAACATCATTTGCCATGGATATCTGCATCACATTGTAGATCAGGAAAAATGTCCCACAGAGAATTACAACAGCCCCTAATATTGACATCTCATAACTTCCTGTCAATTGATTCACTGCATCGTATGCTGCTGTATCCGAAACGACAAATTTCTGATTTGAATCTATTCTTTCAACATCTTCATATAATTTTTTTTCTGTCTTTTCCCAATCCATATCATCAGACTGACAAAATAATAGATCTGCTTTTTCAACTGGTGCAAATCCCCATTCCTTTACCTTTTTCTCGGAAATATATCCTTGATCCATTTTTGTATCAATATCTACATAAGATGTAAACCATCCGCTTAATTCAAATGTTTCTTCGATGGTCTGACCCCATCCAAGCGATATATTTAATTTTATTTTCATTCCCGTTTTCGGAGTATGAATTTTCAACTTTTCTAACGCGCTACTTGAAAGCATGATCTCCAGCTTTTCTTCTGGATAATGTCCGTGAATATCTGTATAAGCAGGTTTAACAATATTTTCCCATGCGGACATATCCAGCATAGAAATCTCACAAATATTTTTTCCTTGTTTCGTTATTGTTCCTGCATTTACTTTTCTTCCAACCTTTTTGATATACCTCAAGGAATAAATTCTCTGATACTGACTCTCTGTTGCATTTTCCAAAATTCCTGATGCTGTTGTCCCTGCCTGACGTACTGCTTTTGTATATTCTGCACGTATTTTTCCAAAAGAAATACCAAAAATCATTGTTAATATCATAATGCTAATCATAGTAGTGCATAACAAAATTTTATTACGTCCCTTATTTTTTTTCTTTAAATTTTTTGCCAACATGGACAATACCTTTTGATTATTATTAGGGGTATTTTTCAAAAAATCCATAGCTTGCCTTTCCGCCGTAAGAGAACAATCTCAATTTTTTCTTACAATCTTTCCATCTTCAATTCGTATAATCCGATCTGCCATCTGGGCAGCTTCTTCCTGATGAGTCACAAGGATCACTGTTTGATGATATTTTTCGGCACACTGCTTTAAAAGCCCTACTACTTCTATACTAGTAGTCGAATCTAAATTTCCTGTAGGTTCATCTCCAAGCAAGATTGCAGGCTTCGTCATCAACGCACGGGCAATTGCTGCCCTTTGCTGCTGTCCTCCTGACAAGGTTTCTGGTAACTGTTCCAGTTTTTCCTGCAATTTTAATATCTTCACTAATTCATCTAATAGCACTTCATCAATTTCTGCTCCATCAAGCCGCAAAGGTAAAACAATATTTTCATATACACTTATCATCGGAATTAAATTATATTGTTGAAAAATAAATCCAATATTTCTTCTACGAAAAATAGTCCTCTCCTCGCTATTCATATCGCGCAAACTATTTTCCCGAATCCACACTCCGCCCTCATCAGGAATATCCAGCCCGCCTAACAAGTTAAGAAGTGTTGTTTTCCCGCTTCCTGATGTCCCTACAATCGCAAGGAATTCTCCTTCATCAACATTGAAAGACACACCATCTAAAGCTCTCACCTCATAATTAGGAGTTGAATAATACTTTTTTAAACCAACGGCTTTCACACTATTCATAATTTAAATTTCTCCTTTGGAGTAATCTCATTTTTACTATATAAAATAAATCTAACATTTTTCTAACATTTTATCATTTTTATTCCTGTGGTAACGACATTCGCATCTCAAATCCGGGATTTTTTCTTTTTCCAATAAGAATTCCTCCATGTTTGGAAACTATTTCTCTTGCCAAATATAGTCCAATTCCAAACCCTTCCTGATTATCGACACGACTCCCCCTATAGAATCTCTGGAATATTTTATTTTCTTCACCTGGTTCAATCCCTATTCCGTAATCTCTTATCCTGAGTGTAAGAAATATCTCATCCTTTTGTACTGTTACTTTAATTTTTCCTCCTTGGTTACTATATTTCACTGCATTATCCAATAAATTAAATATTGCTTCTCCAATCCAATTTGTATCATGCTTCACTTCAATTTTTCTTGGAAATTCAAATTGGAAAATAATTTTTTTCTTTTCAGCCGGTTCTTGCACCTGCCCTAAAGCATTACGTAAAGTTTTCATAAAGTCCTTTTCTTCTTTTTTCAACTGAATAATTCCATGTTCTAATCTGGATATACGAATAAAATGTTCTGTCAAAAAGTAAATTTTCTCTTCACTTATTTGAATTGCTTTTAAATACTGCTTTTCTGGCTCGGATTTCTTCTCTTCTATTATTTCTTCAAGAAAACCAAGATAATTTCTAAGATTTGTCAATGGTGTTCTCATCTGATGAGCAATTTCCGAAATTAATTCCTGCAATTCCTTTTTTTCATTCTGCGCCCTGGTTTTCTGACTGACCAAAACATTTTGTACACGCATAAGCTGATAGTTAATTTTAGAGCTCATCGTTTCCTCACTGCCTGCACCTATATTAATTTCTTTTCCTCCTAAAAGATCTTGTAAATAAATGGATATTCTTTTTAGTTCTTCGCTTCTGGCTTTCTGTTGCATAACATACATTCCTAAAGTTCCTGTCAGAAAACCGCCTATAATTCCTAATACAATCACTTGATTTCCTCCATTCGATATCCAAGCCCAAATACATTCTTAATATATTCGTTTTCTCCATTCAACTCAATTTTCTTCCTTAAACGATTCACAAGAACACTTACATTATTGTCAACAACATATTGTCCATCAATCCCCCAAATATGCTCCATAATATTTTCTTTTGTCAGTACTTGTCCCACATTCTGCATAAAATACTCCAACAGCTTATATTCTTTTGCTGTTAATAGAATTTCTTTATTTTTTAATAGAACCTGCTTTTTTCTTGGATTCAGAACAATCTCTCCACATCTGAAGGTTTCTTCCTTGCAAATATTTAGTCCGTTTCTTTTTAATACAACTTCAATACGTTTTAATAATACGTTCATAGAAAATGGCTTAACAACGTAATCATCTGCCCCCGCATTAAATGCATTTAACATATCTTGCTCTTCATCTCTTGCTGTCAGAAAAATAGCAGGTATTTTTTTTGCGGCTCCTTTTTTATGTAAATATTGATATAACTCTATTCCATTTCCATCTGGAAGGCCAATATCAATAATCAGAAGTGCTTCTGTACCCTTCAAGCATTCTTTCGCTTCCTGCCTGGTATGCATACATATGATTTGATACCCATCTTTTTGAAGCAGAATTTCTAATGATTTACTTAATAATCTATCATCTTCAATAATTCCAATTATCATTTTTCAATTCCTTCTTTGCCTTTATTTTAAATAATAGTAAAAACAAGAGTATCATACATATACATCCTGATAATTGTCAAATATACGCCTTCAAAAATGCAAATCAATTTTTATATTGCTCCGATGTCTTGATACTGGTCTTTGCAACCTGCATTTGCTATTTCGCACTTACCAGATTCTTTAATTTTATTTCTGCATAGTTTATAATAAAAATAAAGGAGCGGATTTTATGAATACGAATATTATATCAAGATACTTACAATTCTTGCGGAAAAGCTGCGGCTACACGCAAGCTGATTTGGCAAAACAGTTAAATGTGTCAAGGCAGGCGGTTTCAAAATGGGAAACGGGTGCGGCCGTCCCTGATTTAGAGACTTTGCTGAAGATTTCTAAGCTATATGACATTACGATAAACGATATACTAGAGCCTAAGATATTGCCACAGAGGATAGCTGACTTTGAACAAATATCTGCAATACCAGAAAAGGAGCTAAAAGAAACATTGGATCAGTTTGATACAAATTCTCTTGCAACAGCGCTAATGGGGGCATCCCCGGAGGTAAATAATTTTTTGGAAAAAATCTTACCCGATATAGATTTTAAAATGGCGAGAAATCGTATTGGCAGGGTAAGGATTGAAAGTGTTGAAAAAATGCAGAATCAAATTGTCTCTATGATAAACTTGCAGGCTGCTGATGATGAATTATGAAGGAATCATTGCAAATATTTCCCAATAATACGATATAATGTAAAAGATGTTATAAGCTTAAAAATTTAGCTTGACAGATTTTTATGAGGCAGATATACTTAGCTCTGTAATCAAAGATTATTTATTCATACTGGAAGGAGGACGATCATGAGACATTTAAATAAATTATCAAAAAAGGCCGCTGTAGTTATTTACAGAGAGCGGATTGTCCGTAATTCAGTTTTGGAGAGAGGCTGCCAGTCATAGTTTATGCCGTTTAGGGGTAAAAACCGACAGGTATTTCTATATCCATTTATAAGAGTTATTCAGGCAATTTCCGCATCTCTGAGTTTCAGGGGTGTTTTTTTGCGTTCTTTTTTGCAGAAAGGCACCAAAGAGGAGAGAACGGATTATATGAAAATAATAAATGGAGTCTATACTTCAGCTAAAATATTCACAGATATAATTGAAGATTATGCGTTGGCTCAAATACAGATGCTTTGATGTCGTTGGAATTGATGTGGGCTGCGGCGTGACGCTGGTAAAATTGAAACAGAAAAAGGCAGAGTTCCAGAAGCTTGATAAGGTCATCAGGGAGAATGTGCCCTGTGGCTTTGGAGTGCGTAAGAAACCTCACCGGTACATCCGGGATTTTGATTTTTTACAGTTAAACTGTGTGGAGCATGTAAATGTAAAGAAGGCAGAGCCGAGTCTTGGCACGCTCGGCGGGGGGAATCATTTTCTCAAACTGGATCAGGACGAAGAAGGAAATCTATATGCAGCCGTTCATTCCGGGAGCCGGAGACTGGGAAAAGAAGTGACGGAGTATTATCTTGCGGAAGGGCGCGGTCTCCGCGAGGGCGGGGGAGCCTGTGATCATCCCGGTCAATATGCGCGACGGGATTCTTCTTGGTATTGGCAGAGGAAATGCAGACTGGAATGACTCTGCGCCTCATGGAGCCGGACGGAAAATGAAACGGGAAGAAGAAAAACAAGGTATACAGTATCCCAGTTTAAGGCGGAAATGAAAGGAATTTACAGCTCTTGTATCGGAAAGAGCACGTTAGATGAAGCTCCGTTTGCATACAGGAATCTGGAGGAGATAGAGGGGCAGATCACAGATACGGTGGAAATCAGGAAAAGGATAAGGCCGGTTTATAATTTTAAGGCAGAGTGAAAGGAAAATAGAGTATGATTTCACACATATGATTTCGATTGAGAATAGAAGAAGAACGTAGTACAATATATTAAGAAAAGAGATGAACAAATCGTAAGCTGACAGACTGTTTCTATAAGAAATGGTCTGCCGGTTTTTATTAGATACAGAAACTCAACTATGGCTCAAGTTTACTCAACGGCTCGTGTATGGTATTTCCCCTCCCCTTTTTATATAATTTACTTGCAGGATATGAAAGGGGGAAAATAAAATGGGAAAAGAATGCATTGCATTTCAGATTCAGGACGCGAAAGAAGCAATGCGCTATATGAATTGTGATATTGTTAAGGATTATGGCGATTACGCTTATGGACATCCTCTTTACTGCTGGGATGATGGGTTTGCTATGGAACGCCATTTTACAAATAGATATCTTAAAAAGACCAATTTACGGCTGTGCTGGTCTAAGGAGGAATGACATGAATATATCTGATATTGGCAGAAATATTGCCTTTCTGAGGAAGAATGCCGGATTCACGCAGGAAGAACTGGCAGAAAAGCTTGGTGTTACCGCTCAGGCAGTCAGCAAATGGGAAAATGGACATAATCTGCCAGACATTGAAAATCTGATGTTGACTGCAGAGCTGCTGAATTTGCCTTACTCGGCTTTGTTCTCAGGTAAAACCGGGACAGGTATGAGCAAAACATACGATATTCGAGACAGATTATTCCATGAGGACAATATGTTCACGAGAATGAGAGCATTCGCTCTGTCAGAAAAACTAACCGGTGCATATAAGGCTCTGCAATATATGCGCGAACACCACGCAGGGCAGTTTCGGAAACAAGGAAAATTTACAACGGAACAGATCCAATACATTAATCATCCGCTTATGATGGCGTGTCAGGCACATGCAATGGGGATAAAGGATGACGATCTGCTTGCGGCAATGCTTCTTCACAATGTGGTAGAGGATACCGGAGTAGAAGTACAGAATCTGCCTTTCAATCTGGAAGTTCAGGAGATTGTTGGACTTGTCAGCTTTTCCATACCGGAAGGGGTGACAAAGGAGCGGGCAAAATATCAAATGCTCAGTATTCTGGAGACAATTAAATGTCTGTCCGTTGACAGTAAATGATAAATTAACACAAAAAGGTAATCATTATTTCGTTGATTACCTTTTAATTGTCATATTTTTTAAGGCAAGCGCCAAATAAGAATGTGTAGTGAAATGTTTGGCTTTCTCCTGTAAACTTAGGGTTAGAGTTTTAGGAGATCAAGTTATCCTGTTCATGTTCTTTGTATCAATTAAGCGGTTTATATTTCTTGAGATAGTACCAAATGCTGAAAATCACTTTCCGATCTCCTCTTCAGACACTAAAAGAAATTAAACAATTGGATATATTTCACATTATCATTTACCGAATATCTTTCATTAAATGACATAAAACCATTCTTTTCACTCTGGTAGAAATTCAATAACTTTACCTTGTCCTCACATTCCAGAAAAACGATTCCCCCGCCGATATCATGCTGAATCTTCTCCAAAATTTCAAATGTCAAATCCATCAATTCATTTCCATTGATTCCCTTTCCCTCCTCCACAGAATAATTTTCCCAAACTGTGCAATCAAAAAGGCAGATACCGTATCGCTATTTGATTCCGAATCCAATATTGCATATCTGCTTAATTTTTTCCGCTTAGAATTGGACAGATTTGCGTTGCCGATTTCAACCGCTTTATGAGCCCGTGTAAAAACTGCCGCTATTTTGCCATGTTCATTTACTACAGAATATGTAACCGATAGTTTCTTTCTTGCAAACTCGATCGCATTATTTAATACAAATTGCTCAATTTCCGGATTGATCGGACAGGAAAAATCGGAAAGACACTGTTGCATTCCTGCCTCTCCGATTGCTCCCAACATATCTAAAATATTTATCGTATCGAACTGCCTCATTTGCCTGCTTCTCCCTTTGCCATCAGCCGCCGGATAGCATCATAATCTGTCAATGGGGGTTTTACTGGTGCAGACGGCTTTCTCTTAGGCTTATTCTCTGAAGCTGCCAACGCATCTATAAAGGCCTCCGCCTGCTTCGGATCGTCAATACGAACTTTTGCAAAAATACTCGATGTAGCCATAATAGCACCTCCTTCTCCAAATGACTTATATATGCCGTGGATAAACTGAAATTCTGATAAGGCAATATTATTTTTTCTTAGCTCTTTCAGGGCATTTTGAATAACAGGTATCACATAATGCCCGGATCCACCTGATATCTGTTCTCACAGTCCCCTCACAGCCGCAGATTTCACATACCTCCTGCGACTTGTCTTCATATTTTTGTACAATTTTAGAAATTTTTTGATATGCATCACCCTTCCCCGGCATTATGCGTATACTCCCCTGACCGATAAAATCAAATGCCTGGCTTCCCGGCTCCATTCCCTCAAAATGATAATAAAATCTCAGGCTCCCGAACTTCTCTTTAATCTGATCCACCACAATATGATCCGTTTTCTCTTCCGCCTCAAGGACTTCTGTAATCTCTTTACACATATCATATAAAAGCTGATATCAGCCGTTTCCTGCTTCTATCCCGAATGCATCATACACGTTAACGATCATGCCATCTGCCGGTACCGGCTTTCTTCTCATAAATTCAAATTCTTCTTCCAGTTTAGCTTGCAATTCTGTTTTCATAAAAACCATCCCCCTGTTATCCGCGTTCTAATTCCTTTATTATTGTAATTTCATAAACCATTCAAATCAAAATCCCTTCCAGATGACTATTTTTAGATTTGGGACATACTTTTTCATAAAAAGCGCTGTTGGTCAATGAAATATGCTCTGAGGTTTGGTTGGATTTATAAAATAAAAATTATATAACATCTTCTATTTCGCCTCTCACATTGTTTTTGCTATGGGCACTTTGTAAGCATTCCCAACTACTATTATCATTATTGTCTTGGCTGGCAGATAAGAGCCAAATCCTTATCGGAAAGAATTTCTCTAAATATTTATATTCTTTTGGTTTTCGGGATTTAATATTCTGTAAATTCTAATTTTATTGTTCGACTTAAATTTGTTATTCTATATTATCACTATAAGAGTGATTTTCTTTGAGCATGTCCTTTATTGATTTAAATTTACATCCGCAAAGCTTTTCACATAATGATAAGACTACATTTTTCTCCAAAAAGTACTCATTCCAATAACCTGCTTCTAAATATTGTGCTATAAATTCTTTCCATTCATGTGCTTTTTCTTTTGGATAAGCAGCCTCATAATTATTATCAAATTTCTCAATAATATCAGAACTACTATTGTATTTCTGCAAACACCATCTTCAATTCAATATCTTCGCAATCATATCCAACAATTTTTAACCTGTTCTTCCCACTTTTTAATGGTATCGTTTTTGTTGTAAATCCATCTGTTGAAGTCTCAGGCAGACATTCAATCACCGTTGTAACACTATCTTCACTATCTATATATACTATTTTTGCCTGCCCTTTTGAAAGACTAAAATCAAAATCTATTTCTATATCCTGATTCTCTTTTATCGTCTCTTCCCACAATGTCTCGCGTCCGTTAAATTTGGAAACTGTAAGTGAATATTCTCCATTTGTGGAATTAGAAACAGATACTTCTTTTGCATAATGGTCTGTATTCTGAGCAATTTTTTCATCAGAATCATACTCTCGTTTTGCAAATTCATTACTGGTACTATGTCAAGAAAAAGTACAAGTTAAAAGTGAACTTTTCTTACAACAATCCGTTTTTTCATCCAGCCAATTTTTCCATCTTACTCAATTTCTGTTCATACACATTCTCATATTCGTTTGGTGATAGATATCCACAATGACTATGGATTCTTACCGTATTATAAAATGTCTCTATGTATTCAAATACTAATTTATAGGCATGTTCATAATTTTTTTTTTAAATCGATTCACCCATTCTCTTTTGATCAATGCATGAAATGATTCAATACAGGCA